>Ga0207901_1000020_pt1 | contig 145876 bp, 168 predicted proteins | sample LinPmetageLP46_FD_184057 | JGI IMG/M metagenome (GOLD analysis project Ga0207901, IMG submission 184057) | Marine viral communities from the Pacific Ocean - LP-46 (SPAdes) | ecosystem: Environmental > Aquatic > Marine > Oceanic | place: Pacific Ocean | collected 2011-06-12
TTGCTGCTCGCGTGTTAATAACAACACCATTTGCTGCTGGTAATAAACATCAAACCAAGCTACTGCAGTATTTTGGCGTATTTCAGTAATTGTCAGTGCTTTCGTTATCTGCGCCTTCTCAGCTTTAAGTTCAAACACGTTGGCACGGGCATGGCGCTTGGCTTCACGGGTAAATGTCTGAGAAATGCCAATATTACGCGAGGTCATGAAATTTTCCGTAAGGCTATAAGCCATGGAACCATTGACTGGCAGGTTATTAACCGATAACTCCAGCATTGGATCAGGAAGTTGTCCGGCTTCAATGGCCAGCTCTTGGGAGGCTTGCGATGAAGCATCTTGCGCCAACAAGGCGTGAGAGCGTTGCTCAGCAAGTTGCAATGCATTCTCAAGGCTTAGTGGCTCAGATGAAACTTGTGGTTGCGCCATGACTGCATTTGCAAAACTGGCAGTCAATAATGCAATAAAGCCTAGCCAGTGAATTCGCCATATTGGTGGCGAATAACTTTTGAGCACAATGGCTCTGATAAATAGGTTTGACATAAGCTGGATCCGATGAATTCAATGGCGTTGCAGCAAATGCAACGCAAATGTTTCAAGCATGGAATTAAGTTGCAGCTTGAAACACTACGGGAATAATGGGATCAGCTTAAGGTTGGCGGGCGCCAGAGATCAGTAGGCGCCAAGGTAGGCACAAACGGTATACTCGCTCGTGCCAAAAGCCTATCAGTGGAAACGAAGTTCCATGATGGAACAGAGAAAAAGAGAACTACATTAGAGATGCTGCAATCTTGATCTGCTTTACAGGATTCGCCTGTTTTAGCGGCCGTCGCGGCATCATTACAGCAGTCTGGCATATCGGCATGATCCATATTACTCATGCTGTCGCCTTGCTCCATAGGGCAATTCATCTCATGGCTCTGCGCATAGCTAACATTGGCGAAAGCCAACGAAAAACAAAGCAGTAATAGACTTACTATGCGCATTTTTTCAATAATACTTTTATATGTTTATTTTCAAATTCGACCTTAAAAACTTAATTTAAGTTGCGAGCAATCGCTGGTCATAAAACTAATCTGAACTATTCCTTATAATTTAACAAGCCGCAACCTTAGTGCATTCATAATTACGCTCACAGATGAAAGTGACATAGCAGCCGCTGCAAAGATTGGCGATAGCAGTATGCCAAAAAATGGATATAAAATCCCAGCGGCAATTGGCACCCCGGCAGTGTTGTAAATAAAAGCAAAAAACAGATTTTGTCTGATATTGCGCATAGTCGCTAATGATAACCGGCGGGCTTCGACAATGCCCATCAAGTCACCGCGTAGCAACGTAATACCGGCACTTTCAATAGCTACATCGGTGCCAGTGCCCATGGCAATACCAACATCGGCCGTTGCCAGGGCTGGTGCATCATTTACCCCGTCGCCAGCCATCACCACAATCCGGCCTTCGTCTTTCAGGCGCTGAATAATCTTGCCTTTATCTTCCGGCAGGACTTCTGCTTCTACTTCATCAATATTCAGCTTACGGGCAACTGCTTCGGCCGAGGTACGATTATCACCGGTGAGCATAACCACCCGTATACCCTCTTTTTGCAGCGCCAAAATAGCTGCTTGAGTGGTTTCTTTAATCGGATCGGCAATAGCAAGTAAGCCAGCGACTTTGCCAGCCACTGCGGCAAAAATCACGGTAGCCCCATCCCTGCGAAGCGTATCAGCTTCATTTTCAAAGTCTGCAGTATCAACTGACTCTGCCTCCATAAGCAGACGATTACCTAATAACACCCGCTGGCCATCAATTGAACCTGTGACCCCTTTACCGTTAGGAGAATCGAAGCCTTCAGCATCGGGTAACTTGAGGTCCATTGCCTTGGCTTTTTCTAAAATAGCGTGGGCTAACGGATGTTCACTGCCTTTTTCAATACCACCCGCAAAACGCATCAGGTCTGCTTCGCTTAGTCCATTCGCTGCAACAAGCTTGGTGACCTGAGGCTTTCCTTCAGTCAGTGTGCCGGTTTTATCTACCACCACCGTATCCACTTTTTCCATGCGTTCCAAAGCTTCTGCATCCCGGATGAGAACACCGCTTTGAGCACCCCGACCGACACCCACCATGATCGACATTGGCGTTGCCAAGCCGAGCGCACACGGGCAGGCAATAATTAATACGCTAACCGCTGCAATCAGCCCAAAAGCCATCGGCGGCGCTGGACCGAAAAATGACCAAACAATAAAGGCGATAACGGCTATGACGATGACGACCGGGACAAACCAACCCGCCACTTTGTCTGCCAGTCCCTGGATGGGTGCGCGACTCCGCTGTGCGTTAGCCACCATCTGTACAATCTGAGACAGCATAGTATCCCGGCCAACCTTGTCAGCTCGCATAATAAAGCTGCCTTGCTGATTAATACTGCCACCGATGACTTGATCGCCAGACCTCTTACTGACCGCCAATGGCTCACCCGTCACCAGCGACTCATCGACATTGGAGTTACCCTCAAGCACCTCACCATCCAATGGTACCTTGTCCCCCGGACGTACCCGAAGGCGGTCACCAACCTTGACCTCGTCAAGAGATACATCGGACTCACCACCCTCATCGTCCAGCTTCCTGGCCGTCGCGGGTGCCAGATCAAGTAAGGCCTTAATTGCGCCGGAAGTCTTCTCCCGCGCTCTCAATTCCAATACCTGTCCCAACAGCACCAAAACAACGATGACTGCAGCCGCTTCGAAATAGACAGCAACAGAACCATCCGCCTGACGGAAGGCATCTGGGAAAATCTGCGGCATCAGGGTTGCCACCAGACTGTAGATCAGCGCCACACCAGTACCAATGGAAATCAGCGTAAACATGTTCAGGTTCCGGCTCACTATAGATTTCCATCCCCTGACGAAGAAAGGCCAACCGCACCAAGCGACTACTGGCGTTGCCAGAACTAATTGAATCCAATTGGATAACTGCGGCGCTATAAGGCGGTCGAGCCCGATAATATGGCTACCCATTTCGAGTATTAACACTGGCAATGCCATTATCAAACCGATCCAGAATCGGCGGGTCATATCCGTGAGCTCTTCAGAAGGCCCATCATCCAAATTGACTTGCTCAGGTTCTAGGGCCATACCACAAATGGGGCAATCACCAGGGCCCTGCTGTCGAATTTCTGGATGCATGGGGCATGTATAGATCATGCCCGGTGTTGCCGGTGACTCCTGATGTTGCTGACCACCGAGATATTGTTCCGGTTTTTCATCAAACTTGGACTGGCAACGTGCCGAGCAGAAGTACCAAGTCTTAGTCTCATACTGGCTTTGATACTTCGCAGTATGTGGTTCCACCGTCATACCGCAGACAGGATCTTTGACAGTATGCTCTTCGTGAACTTGGTTGCCATTTCTATGGACATGTTGATGTTCAGTCATCTTGGTTTCTCATTTTGTCTGTAGTCCAGCTCGAAAACGCAATAAAATAGAGTAATAGAAGATTGGCGATTGGAATAAGTATTAGAACACCCAACCAACCCGGATAACCCGTGCGCTGACAAATTCGCCAGACAGGGATCACAACAACGATTGCGAACATCAACATCCAAAGCCAATGCCCTGCCCACATATTATTAGTCATCATGCTACTGCCCTCCACGTCAAATATTGTCATTAATGGTGATGATGGGATTCCTGATTACCGGGCTGCTCGGATGCAGCGGATCTTTTCAGGAAAATCTGCTCAGCAACTGCGATAACAATCATCGTAACAACCGCCACACCAATCACAAACGGATCAGTATTCAGCTTAACCCAGACAAAACCACCCAATGCCAGTAAATCCAGCAGAATGGCTGTCGCTGGCACCCATCGATTAGCTTTTATGTCTTCACGCAGATAGCGAAGAACGCCCCAATGAATGGCAATGTCCATAATCAGGTAAAACACGATACCAAGCGCGGCAATCCGGGACAGATCAAAAAATGCTGTCAGGATCAGTCCCAGAACCACAGTGTATACCAACGTGTGCTTTTGAATACTACCGGGCATGCCGAAATGACGGTGTGGCACCAGTTTCATTTCCGTCAGCATTGCCAGCATTCTTGAGACTGCAAAAATGCTGGCTAGAATACCGCCGGCAGTCGCCATCATGGCAATAGCGACCGTAAACCACACACCATATTCACCCAATGCCGGGCGCGCTGCTGCAGCAAGAGAATAGTCCTGTGTTTTGATGATTTCAGCCAGCGACAAATTGCTTGCCACAGCAAAACCGACCAAGCTATAAATCACCACACAAGCGGCGATGGAAATAACGATGGCGCGACCCACGTTTCGTTTAGGATCTTTTACCTCCGAACCGCTGTTGGTAATGGTGGTAAAGCCCTTAAACGCTAATATCCCGAGTGCTGTTGCGCCAAGAAAGTTACTGAAGGTCCCTGCTTCTCCTGGGCTTGTGAAATCGACTGAAATGCTATCGGCGATCCAAACCCCTACCAATCCGATAACAAGGATGCCCACGATTTTCAAAACACCAATAAAAGAGGCGACGCCTTGGATCAATCGATTACCTGATAGATTAATCAGAAAGGCTGCCAGGATAAGTGACACCCCGAGAATGGGCACCATCATGCCGCTCTGGTCCCCACCAAAAAGTTGCATGGTATAAGAACCAAATGTGCGCGCGAGAAAGCTCTGGGCGATCACCATTGAAAAATACATCAGCAAAGCATTAAATGCTGTTGGTAACCTGTCTCCATAAGCTTTATGCAAATACATGCCAATGCCACCTGCAGAGGGATAAGCGTTAGAGATCTTGATGTAGGAATAGGCACTAAAGCTGACGATTACTGCTGCAGCGAGAAAAGCCAGCGGGAACAGCGCCCCAGTCATCTGCGCCATCTGCCCGGTAAGCGCAAAGATACCAGCACCAATCATAACCCCGGTACCGAGCATAACTGTTCCCGCTAAAGTGAGGCTTCCCTCTTTATAATGCGTTGATCTGTCCTCTTTGTTAGCCATTAACTCTCCCCCTTCAGTCTTGCTAATTTTGCAATTCTAATTAAAACCACATCCGAACCCCGGCAACAAAACCAGTTTCGATTTTATCGCCCCCCTCATCAGCGATTTGGTTAGCCTTTTGACCCAAGGCCCGGCTCCAATAAACACCTATGTAAGGCGCAAACTCTCTAGAGATTTCATAGCGATAACGCAGCCCTATTCGAACATCGTTGAATCCACTGGGGCGATCGAACGCTTGGGCATCTGTGAGTCCAGCAGAAACTTCCAAGCGTGGCTGTAAGTACGAAACTTGACTGAGCCGTATGTCGTATTCGGCTTCAAGTGATGCTGCTATGTCGCCATCCTCATTAATGGTAAGTGAATTATCCATTTCAAATCGATAGGGAGCCATGCCAAACAGGCTAAATACTAAATAGTGTTCACGATCTACATCCGATGCCATTGACCCACGAAGTCCAACGCCGCCCTGTATTTCCCAAAAAGGAGCAATTAACCGGCTCGCCAACACCTCCGTACTTTCCAGTTCAGTGGGTTCACCATCATTTTGTTTATTCTCACCTTCACTTTTAAAATAAACCCGATTTGTGTCGCCACCGTACCAAGCCAACATATCCCAGACGATTAGGTTCTCATTGTTGTCTGTACGGGTGAATTCCAGCCGATCAAATAAAACCTGCCCGGTTCGGTAAGACTCAATGGGTTCGGGCCAATGATCCTCAGCGTGATCGGCAGAGACCGTGGTGCTCATTCCTAAAAAACCGAGCATTGTCATGGTTGTAAGTTTGTTCATATCATCTCCTTATCTGACCCTGACAACTCGAAACATCCCCGCCTTCATGTGATATAGAAGATGACAATGGAAAGCCCAACTGCCGGGCGCATCGGCACTGATTTGTAATGAAACGACCTCACTGGGTTTGATACTGATAGTGTGCTTTCGAGGACGGGGATATTGGCCATTTTCAAGTTCCATCCACATGCCATGCAGATGAATCGGATGATCCATCATCGTGTCGTTTACCATTATCAAACGTAGACGCTCACCATGATGAAACTCAACTGGCCCATCGACTTCAGTGTATTTCACACCATCAAAAGACCACATATATTTTTCCATATTACCGGTGAGATGCAGCTCGATGTCACGCTCCGGCTCCCTATCATCAGGCCATGGGTGAGCACCAATAAGGTCACCATAGACCAGAACTCGATGGTCGACATTTTCGAGGCCAATACCCGGCTCATTTAGACGGCTGACTGGGTTTCTGGCAATCATGGCAGCACCGGGACCATGCCCACCTGGCGCGTGTTCAATGCCAAGATCGGGCGCCGAAGGTCGCTGTTGCGTCGCGACCTTATGCCCAGCATGGCCCCCGGCCATTTCTTGATTGTCATCCATCCCAAGTTGATCTTCATTGGTAGGTTTTATGTCCATCCCATCCATTTCATGGCTCATCCCCATGGCCGCCATCCCTCGCTCTGGTACCGGTCGCAATTCAGGCACTGGGGCTTCCTGCCCTAATTCTGTTGCGAGCGTACCCCGCACATAACCACTACGATCCATGCTTTCCGCAAAAAGCGTATAAGGACGATCGTTTTTCGGCGTTACAATGACATCGTATGTCTCAGCCACCCCAATTCGAAATTCATCTACCGTAACAGGCTTGATCGGCTGGCCGTCTGCAGAGACCACCGACATCTCGAGACCCGGAATGCGAAAATCAAAAAACGTCATGGCAGAGCCGTTTATAACTCTTAGACGAATTTTTTCTCCGGGCTTGTAAAGTGCTGTCCAGTTGGTCGAATTATCGCGACCGTTTATCAGGTAGGTATAGGTAGATCCGGTTACATCCAATAGATCCCTGGCGCTCATGCGCATTTCATTCCACATGGACCGCTCTTGCCATGTTTTCGCAAGCCCTTGTCGACGAATATCGTCTAAAGTGTCACCCAAGGTTCGCTGCTGGTAGTTGTAATAACCCTCGGCTACCTTGAGATTTCGGAACACCTCGTCTGGATCTTCAAAGGTCCAATCACTCAGGATAATCACATGTTCCCGATCTGCGCCAATATCACCATCCGCCGGGTCAATTACAAGTGGCCCTAAATGACCTAACTGTTCCTGCAATCCCGAGTGGCTGTGATACCAGTAAGTCCCACTTTGCTGAACATCATATTCGTAATGATATGCCTCTCCAGCCTTGATCCCCGGAAAACTGACGCCAGGCACACCATCCATATTTTCTGGCAAAATGATTCCATGCCAGTGGATAGACGTAGACTCATCCAACGCATTGCTAACGTGTAACTTGGCTCGTTGTCCTTCTTTCAGCCTTATAAGTGGTCCGGGCATACTACCGTTGATAGTAATCGGTCTAGCAATCCGTCCAGCAACATTCATATCTTCACGGCGAATATGCAGATCGACCACATTCTGCGTATTAATAACATCACCATAGCTTCGACCCAGTGGATAAGCCCATGCCGGCGCCATTTTGGCTAAAACAAGGGCTGATGCTGTCCCAATGGCAGATTTAATAAAGCGTCTACGATTCTCTTCAATTGAATTTGCCATGGAATTCGTCTCCTAACAAAATTGGATTTAATAAAACGTAAGCCTGTATTGCACACTACCGTCAATGATTACGGGAACTTGAAGATCCCTGAGCCGAAAGAATCTGGTATTGCTCGGGTGATAATTCAGGAAGTCGCTGCAAGAAAGCGACTAGATTCCAAATTTGTTCGTCTGTATGGCCCGCCCCCCAAGCAGGCATACCAGAAGCCTTAATACCATGTTTGATAATCCAAAAATATTCTCTGGCTTGGACTACTTTTGGCTCATCATGGCCTGAATGATTCAACGTCAAATTAGGTGGTTCAGGATACAGTCCCAAAGTGAAATCTGAATTCATTTTGTCTGGCACAAGATGACACCCTGCACACATAGCAGCATAATCTGAACCACCACGAAGTAATCGTGCTGGTATATCAAGATCGGCTGGCACCTCAATATTCTGAGCAGCCCTACTGATGGAGCGTTCACGTAAGGTTTCTAATGCCCAGTACGTAAGCTTTGTGTGCTTACTGTCAGCCCCCATCGGGTAATAGCCTGAATAAATGAACCCTAATCCAGCCAATACCACCATACCTGATACAAATGCAATACACATAAAGCATTTCAAGAACTTTAAAGATGACATATTAATCACTCCGTTATAACAGCCAGCTGTAATTAATGTTGATGCTCAGCAGGTTTATACGCATCTGCCTCCATATCATGGCTAGAATGACCGTCTTCAGACGCTGCTTCATCTTGAGGCATGCATTTCTGCATCATGGCTTGCATGACTGGATCATTCATATCTATTTTAGAATGATCCATATCTTTCATGGCTGCACAGTTAGGTGCTTGTCCCTTGTTAATATGCTCTTCAGGGCTATGAGCTTGAGCAGATAGAGCCAACATTAATGCTGGCAAGGCAACAAAATATGACAAAAATTGACGTTTCATGAGTCGACTCCTAGGTCGTGATAAATTTATGAATAATTTGATTAAAACCAGAATCTGAGACCAACCACGTAGCGTGTGTCACTGGTATCTTCTCCGTTTGCTCTTGAGAAGTCAGCGGTATCACCAAACTGCTCGCTCCACTCGACACCCACATAGGGAGCAAATTGCCGCGTGAATTCATAGCGTAGTCTCAGGCCTATTGAGGCATCTGATAAACCGCTTCCTAAGCCATTAACGTCATCATCCTTGCCATAGGCCGTGAGTTCAGCCCGGGGTTGTAAAATCAAGCGTTGCGTAAGAAGAAATTCATATTCCGCTTCCAGCGACAATGCCGTACGCCCACTGTCCCCCAAATAAGCAGTCAAATCGAGTTCAAACCAGTAGGGAGCAATCCCCTGAATACCGAAGGCAACCCATTCACGGTTTTTGCCTTCATCATAATGGTCAAGCCGAACGCCCAGTTGCGTGTCAAAAAAGATGCTGATTGCATGACTCCACAGCAGATCTGACTGACTCTCCTCAAGCGTACCGTCGACCACATCGCCTTCAAGTTTGGCTGTAAATCGATTGTAGGTAGTTCCATACCAGCCCTGGAGGTCAAATATTGCAGTGTCGCTGCTCGCATCATATTCTAAGCGGTCACCTAAAATTGCCCAGAAATAATGTTCATCTGCTAATTTCAAAAGGCGTTTTTCTGACAACGAGTACGGACCTTCAGTCAGGGTAAAACCACCTGAATAAGCATGCGGATCCCGTGCGTCTGGCGGCGCTTGGTCACTACCCATTTGCATACCAGAATGATCCATGCTTTCCATGTCATCCATTGCCATGCTTGAATGATCCATTTCTTGCATATTGCCAGTTTCATTCTGCATCCCCGTTTCAGTGTCAGCTCCATGATTTGCATGCTCAGATGTCGTTTGCTTAGTTGCATCATGGTCTTGGTGAGAATCATCGGATTGCGCCCAGACCGGTCCAGTGGCTAAAGACAATGAACACGCAAAGATAATCTGCTTCAACGCATATGAACGGCAATGATTTTTCATGACACCACCACTTCGCGGAACATGCCCGCATCCATATGAAATAATAAGTGGCAATGCCAAGCCCAACGCCCCAGATCATGAGGTGTTGTCAGAAAACTGATGCGTTGTGCAGGTTGCACCGGTATGGTGTGCCGGCGTACCAGCATATTGCCTTGGTCATCTTCGAGATCACTCCACATGCCGTGCAAATGCATGGGATGCGTCATCATGGTGTCATTTTGCAGAATGATTCGTATACGTTCATTGTGAGGCAAATGTACCGGTGTACTTTTACCAAATTCCAGCCCATCAAAAGACCAGCTGTATCGCTCCATATTACCGGTAAGGTGCAGTTCGAATTCGCGGATTGGCACCCGTGTATCATTAAGAACACCGTCCACGGAACGAAGATCTGACAAAGTGAGTACCCGCCGGCCATTGTCTCTCAAGCCAACACCTGGATCATTCAGATTCGTATTCGGCATATCAACCCGCATATCTACGGATGGGCCATATTCACTGCGAGCGTGGTTCACTTTTTGTGAAGGTGTCGCCAATGGATTCTGACTCATGCCATGCTGGCTATGATCCATCGCCATATCACTGTGATTCATCTCAGAGGGATTCATGGTGCTCTGCTCAGAACCATGACCACTGCCATGGTTCATCTTACCCATCATATCGGACATCGTAAGCCACTTAACCGGGTCCAGCGCCGGAACATCATCAGTTAGTCCTTCATGTATGGCCAGCGTCCCCCGAGCATAACCGGTGCGATCCATACTCTGCGCAAAGATGGTATGCGCGTCATTTTGTGGCGCAACCATGACATCGTAAGTCTCGCCGGGACCAAAGCGGAACTCATCGACACTAACCGGTTGTACGTTCTGACCGTCGGTCTGAACGACCGTCATTTTCAGACCAGGAATACGGACATCATAAAATGTATTACTGGCGCCATTAATGAATCGCAGCCTGACCCGCTCACCGGGTTGGAACAGTCCCGTCCAGTTGCCCGCCGGCGTTGTGCCATTCATCAGATAAGTTAACGTCGCAGAGGATAAATCGGCCAGATCGGTCGGGTTCATTCGCATTTGGTTCCACATTTGTCGTTTTTCAAATGCGCCCATCAATCCCAGCTTTGAGACATTACTAAAAAAGGATGGCACGGTAGGCTGATTATAGTTATACACATCGCTCTCAACCTTCAGTTTCGAAAAAACTGCCATGGGATCTTCGTCCGTCCAATCAGACAGCTGCATCACGTAGTCACGGTCCGCGTCTAGATGGCTTTGTTCAACAAGAGATTGACCCTCACGCGGTTCAATTATTAATGCACCATACATACCGGTCATTTCCTGAAAACCGCTATGCGAGTGATACCAATAGGTGCCACTTTGTTGAAGTTTGAATTGGTAAACGAACGTCTCACCAGGTTCTATGCCCTGGAAGCTAATACCGGGCACACCATCCATTTGATACGGCAGGATAATCCCATGCCAATGAATGGAGGTAGCTACTTTGAGTCGGTTTATTACCCGGATGGTGACCTCATCACCCTCACGTAATCGCAGGGTCGGCGCCGGAATGGAGCCATTAATTGTTGTTGCCATACGCGTGACACCAGTGAAATTAACAGGTGATTGGTCGACAACCAACTCAATAGTTTGGCCAGTTAAGACTGGAGCAGTACCTCTGTAGGCAAGCTGCTTCGAATTGTCCATAGCATACAATAAGCCTGGGAAGCTTGCCAGCACACCACCAGCGGCTATGCCATGTACGAATCGCCGGCGCGTTGGATTAAAAGTAGATATAGGATTTATAGGTAACTTCAATGTCAACACTCCAATACAACAATTTTTATGAAAGGTTAACTTTTCGTCCCTGTCATCCGGATGACCAAAACATTACAAAAACGTAATCCTTGTGTAATCCTGTAGTCGTTATTCACCTAATAAACTAATTAGAATGTTGTTCAAGGGGGTATCCATCTATGCGATTATTGTTAGTGGAGGATGAGGTCAAAACAGGCGACTACTTACAAAAAGGACTAAGCGAAGCCGGGTTTCAGGTCAATCTTGTTCGAAATGGCCTAGATGGTCATCATTTGGCAATGACAGAAGCGTTTGACTTGATCGTTCTGGATGTTATGTTGCCGGATGTTGACGGGTGGCGCATCTTGCAGTCGTTACGTGAAGCAGAATGCCAAACGCCGGTACTATTCCTTACGGCTCGTGACACGGTGGATGATCGCGTTAAAGGCCTAGAATTAGGCGCCGATGACTATTTAGTTAAGCCCTTTGCCTTTGCCGAACTTCTAGCAAGGATAAGAACATTATTGCGCCGAGGCATTCCCTCAACTTTTTCTGAGCTTCTTAAAGTAGCTGATCTGACTTTAGATTTACCTAAGCATCGCGTTACGCGAGCAGGTAAAAAAATAAATCTTAGCCACAAAGAGTTTTGTCTTTTAGAGTTATTGGCACGTCGCCAAGGTGAGGTTCTACCACGCTCTTTGATTGCCTCTCAGGTATGGGACATGAATTTTGACTCTGACACCAACGTGATAGATGTGGCGATACGCCGCCTGCGTGCCAAAGTTGATGACGATTTTGAACCGAAACTTATCCATACGGTTCGCGGTATGGGTTACAAACTTGACGTAGAGCCCGTCGATGAAGCCTTATAATCAAAAACCCCTTTCGCTCGCCGCAAGGGTAATGTGTTTTGTTGGCGCATCTGTAGGATTAAGCTTACTTTTAATTGGCAACCTTGTACTGAATGTGGTCGAACGCCATTTTGCCGAACAGGATGCAGAAGAAGTTGCCGTTATTAATAAGGCTGTCATAGACGTATTGCGAAATAATAACGACAACAATATACAACTTAGTAAAGCACTGTTCGGTGCTGTCTCTGGACATCATGGCGTCTATTATCAAGTACGTAATCAACAAGGTAAGGTGGTTTTCGAAAGTGCCGGCGCAAACCTTTCAGTAGTGAAAGACAGCCTTCGCCAAGTTACAGAAATTAGTGCCGGTGACCTACAAGTCTGGCATGCGGACGATAAGACATTTCGGGGTGTCCTCACGCACAATACGATAGGGGGTCATAACTACTTGGTTATTACTGCCATCGATATTGGCTTTCACCTTCAATTTCTCCATAAATTTCGTCTAACTCTATGGTTAATAATGGTCCTTACATGGGCCGTTACCCTGTTGGCTGCTTGGTATGGCGTTCACAAAGCGCATGCACCAATAAGAAGACTTTCGAACAAAATGGGTGACATACAAGCAGATCGTCTAGATATGCGACTTGCCCCATCTTTTGTCCCATCTGAATTACAGGACTTGGTGTCTTCATTCAACCACATGATAGGTCGACTTGAGGATAGCTTTAATCAGCTATCACATTTTTCAGCTGATATTGCACATGAGCTACGAACACCTCTGACTAATCTCATCACCCAGACACAGGTTGGCTTAGGCAAGTCCAGAACACTCGAAGAATACCGTGAATTGTTGTACTCAAATTTGGAAGAACAAGAACGTTTGGCAAAGATGATTAATGATATGTTGTGGTTAGCAAAAAGTGACCACGGCTTAATCAAACTTGAACAAACACCGCTGGACTTATCCGATGAAGTAAGAGAATTATTCGGTTTTTTTGAAGCTTTGGCAGAAGACAAAAAAATCGCACTCACCAAGGAAGGCCACGCTCACCTCATTCTGGGCGATAAAGCCATGTTGCGCAGAGCAATTTCTAACCTACTTTCTAACGCCATTCGCTTTACTAAATCTGGGGAAACAGTACTGGTACGACTGGATAATCCTTCAGACCATGAGGTTTCATTGACTGTTGAAAATCCGGGGAGCGCAATTCCCGCCGAACACTTGCCAAATCTCTTTGACCGTTTCTATCGAGTCGACCCGTCCAGGGCAAGACAAAGTGAGGGGGCGGGACTTGGTCTCGCCATTGTTCGTTCAATCATCGAGGCCCATAGTGGCCGTTTAGAAGTCACATCTAAAAGCGATAAGACTGCATTCATCATCTATTTACCTACGACGATTAAAGATATTCCATGATGGTTGGGATATGTCGGTGGTTATTCCTATCAGCGACATTAAATATAATGTGATTAACAATTTCAGATACTAGATAAAGCTTCACGCAGCTTCAACACTTGTACTTATTGGAGTGGCATTTTTTTACCGTTTGTAGAGCATACGAACTATATTCTGCCTTGCCTGCCTTTGTTAATTATTCTTTTGTGTTCACGATTTCCTTTGCTTATAACAAGGATTATGGAAGCCTCAGGCAGAATGATCATCCTATTTAACTATAGAGGACGTCCAACAAAGGGGCTTTAAGCAGACTGGTAAAGATAGCAATAACGGTCTTTAATCAAACTAATCATATAAGATTAAAGCTAACCGTTGGCATTAATAATGTTTTCCGATAGAGGAGAATCAATGAAAAACATCGATAGTTCTCAAGAGCAGACAAGATCACAACGGCTAAACCAGCACTGTACCTGCGTTACTCTAGATTGGTCAGCGATTATTCGCGATCTCAACAACCAATTGGGCGATAACCCTGAAGGCATCCTGTCTACTTCGGCCATGCGCCAATTCTTCTCAAATGCCGCGATTTTTGTTCCAAGTTCTGATCTTGAACAAATGCAGGCGATTGTTAAGGCAATTGAATCCGCTGTATCACTTGCAGAATATCAGCAACAGGTCATGTCTTGGGCACCTGAGAGTGCACGGCATAATCCCGGTCCAGTAGGCGCTTTTATGGGCTATGATTTCCACCTGAGTGAAGATGGCCCTCGTCTTATCGAAATCAACACCAATGCCGGTGGCGCTTTTCTTAATGCCATTCTGACTCGTGCCCAACTAAAATGTTGTAGCGGCAGTGCACAGGCATCTTGGACTAAAGATTTCGATGAAGCGGTCATTACGCAATTTATAAGTGAATGGCAAAACCAGCGAGGTAGCGGTCAACCTGAGCGAATTGCAATCATCGACGATGCACCAGAAGAACAACATCTCTATCCGGAGTTCAAACTCGCGCAAGGGCTTTTCATCCAACATAGCATTGATGCCGTCATACTCTCCCCAAAGGATCTCAAATACGAATCAGGAGTCTTGTATGGTAATAACCAGAAAATCGATTTGGTATACAACCGTCTGGTCGATTTTGGACTAGATGCACCTGAACATGCTGCTTTGCGCTCTGCATGGTTAGAAGGTGGTGCCGTTATCACCCCGAATCCCTATACGCACGCTCTATTGGCTGATAAGCGAAATCTGGTCTTACTGTCAGATCAACATAACCTGATAGATTGGGGGTTAAGCGCTGAAAATGCTGAACTTTTAAAAAAGGGTATTCCGCACACCATTCAGGTTAATGCATATGATGAGCAATCGCTTTGGCTGCAACGGCGACAGTGGTTTTTTAAACCGGTGGCTGGCCATGGCAGTAAGGGTGTCTATCGTGGCAGCAAGCTGACTAAAAGCACCTTTGCACGTATTCTTGAAAGTGATTATGTTGCACAGGCCTATGTGCCACCCTCAGAACGTGTTGTGATGGTTGATAACGAACGTGAAATGCTTAAGGTTGATGTGCGATTGTATACCTACCGAGGGGAGTTATTACTTGCTGCAGCAAGACTTTATCGAGGTCAAGCTACCAACTTACGTACACCGGGTGGTGGATTTGCACCTCTACTTTTACAGCAATGTTAGATGAATCTGTGTTCTTGGTGTAATCTGTACTTAACATTAAGTGTGGATATTAAAATTCAATTTAATCATGTGGTTACTAGGTTTTCAACATAGAAAACATGAAAATAATAACATTTGACGTGAGTTAATACGGGAGAGGATTATAGGGGTTACACTCTATAGAACATTGCCGTTCAAAGCTGGCTGGCAAAATTAAAGTTAAAAACCCCCGGTGACTAAAAGCCATCAGGGGCTTGTTTTATTATTTAGCCGTTAATTTTTTTGTTATTTAATGATTTTGCAATAAATACTAGAGATTATTTAGTAAATATTAATTAAGATTGTTTTATTTAACAGCTTTTTGCGTTTTTCTAACAAGACGACCTAATGCACCACTAGGGTCTTCGTCAACGATTTTTTGTAAGTTAGTTGCTTCGCCAACGATAACTACGCCACCCATACCGGCACCCCAGTGCGGATCGCATTTATACAAATAAACCCCCTCAACAGTAAGTGGATCACTGGTGAAGTTTTCTCCAATTTTTGACGTAAATCCTTCTGCACCTTCAGGAATATATTGTTTCACACCATCATTTGATGTAAATTTAGTATTAACGTTGTGAATGGTCATTTTTGTCCATGACAACTTGGTCACCTGGCTGGACTTTCAAAACTAAAGGTTTAAATGCCAGCCCCACAGCTTGTACCTCATGAACTTCTGCCATTGCAGCGGCAGAAAAAAGTGCTGAAGCACCTAAGATAACAGCAGTTGTTGTTTTGATAATGTTCATTAGAAAGAACCTCTCTAGTTGATTTCAAATTTCTTTTTATTGTTGAAGACATTTTTATCATAAAGAAACTGAACTACGACTGAACAACTGACTATTTTCGCAATGAAATAGTTAATAAATATTCATCATTCTGATTAATATCAATGTGATATGGATTGTTTTGTCAGTGATAAAACCCACCCGAGCTAGACTAAAAGCATTGTTCAGTGCCGACTAATAACTGGGTGTAAGCCGCATGCACTGCCTTAACTTTGTGCCGAGGTGTACCCTTGACCCCCTCTTTTATCCCATCTGAATTACAGGACTTGGTGTCTTCATTCAACCACATGATAGGTCGACTTGAGGATAGCTTTAATCAGCTATCACATTTTTCAGCTGATATTGCGCATGAGCTACGCACACCTCTGACTAATCTCATCACCCAGACACAGGTTGGCTTAGGCAAGTCCAGAACACTCGAAGAATACCGTGAATTGTTGTACTCAAATTTGGAAGAACAAGAACGTTTGGCAAAGATGATTAATGATATGTTGTGGTTAGCAAAAAGTGACCACGGTTTAGTCAAGCTGGAACAAACACCGCTGGATTTATCCGATGAAGTCTAAGCGTTGTTTGGTTTTTTTGAAGCGCTAGCAGAAGACGACAAAGTCGCACTAACCATAGCTGGTCAAGCATGACCAATTCATGGCGATAAAGCCATATTGCGCAGAGCAATATCTAACCTACTTTCCAACGCCATTCGCTTTACTAAATCTGGGAAAAGAGTACTGGTACGACTGGATAATCCTTCAATCGAAACATTGACTAGGTTTCTCCGCTCATTTTCTTTCAGAAAGTATCATCGGCTAATATCCTTCTTATGAAAGTTTTAGAAACTTACTGTAATAGCTCCATTTTAAAACGGACACTGGGTTGACATGGCTATTTAGGATGCAGATTGTCGATAACATAATGATGAATATGCTGACGTCCAGATGTTGCGATGTGCGGGTGGTTATCAGCCAGATCATCATGTCTATGCATTAACTCTGTAGATTCATTAAATGGCCATAACCTGATAGCTGAAATGAGCGCAATCAATGCAAGACCTGCAAGCACCACCAAAGTTATCTGTAAACCGGCTATAGATCCAAGCCAGCCAGCCAGCGGATAGGCAACAAGCCAACCGGCGTGGGATAAGGAAAACTGGGCAGCAAAAAGTGCGGGTCGGTCCACCCCAATGGATGATTTTATTAACAATCTGCCGACGGGGGTCTGTACAGTCGAAGAGCCAATTCCAAGCAAAGCCCAGACCGGGATCAGCCATTCCAAGCTGTCTACAGCGATGGCCAAAAGCATTCCTGAAATGAGGATACCTGCTCCCGTTAACATGACCCGACGATCCTGCCATCGCTTGAGCAAAGCAGGTAAAGTCAACGCCGCCAACATCGAACCACCACCAAATGCCGCAAAGGCCATTGCCGTATGCTGATCTGTCAGGCCGAACTGGCCCTTCACCAGTACCACAGTGTTAACGATCACCATGGCACCGGCCAAGCTGACAACAAAGTTTAACGCCATTAGTCCCTTTAACCGGGGCGTTGCAGCAAAGATTTTAAATCCGCGCCGGGCACGCTCATAAACGCTGCGATGCTTCTCGGGTTTGACACCTGATGGAATAACCACAGAGACCACCAGCAATGCTGAGCCAATGAAACCAATAACTGTGCCTGAAAAAAGTCCATGCCAACTTGTAACCAGCAAGAAAATTGCTGCCAGAGCCGGGCTAATGAGGTTTTCCAAATCATAAGCAAGGCGGGAAAGCGATAGAGCCTTGGTGTAATCATCTTCATCCGGAAGCGTATCCGGGATAATCGACTGAAAGGTTGGGGTAAATGCTGCAGAAGCAGATTGAAGTACTGCGATCAGCACATACACCTCCCAGACTTCGGTAACAAAAGGCAATGCAAGCGCTGTTAAAGCACGAACAATATCCAACGACACCAGCATCGCCCGGCGTGGGACGCTTTCCGCTAACGCCGAAGCAAGCGGTGCGATCAATACATAAGCGATCATCTTGATGGCCATTGCCGTGCCCAGCACCTGGCCGGCATCATTACCGGCCAGATCAAACGCCATAAGAGTGAGAGCAACAGTTGCCAAGCCGGTTCCCAACAAGGCAACAACCTGTGCGAAAAACAGGTGCCGATATGTGCGATGCCTCAATACATTAAACATGGTTCACCTTAATTTTTTGAATATTGGAATAGCTTTAATTGTTCATAGTGGTCAGTGTTTAAGCACAAATGCGTCCCCAAGACATTGCAGTGTGTAATTCGGGTTCTACCCCGTTTTCATGGACGGTTTTAAAACGGGGTAGAACCGAAATAAAAATCCTCCTGACAAACACGTGCTGATTCAGCTGGTTGGGGGGTGATATTTCATTAACCAATAAACTTCATGAGAGTGCCATGTAAGAAATAACCCATTATGCTCAGAACTAATCCACAAATGTATGGCTCCCAAAACCCCCATCCTAATTTTTCTGCTAAAAAGAAAGGTAAAAAAACAGGTAAGATACAGGAGCACCGAGTATCACACTCTTTGCTAGAGTGATTGACGTCTCAGCCTCCCTGTGCTCAACATATGAAAAAGTAATGGCAAAATAGAGACCATGGGTAGAGCAATAATAAAACCAGCTAACTCCGGCTTCTTTCCTGACAGGCATGATGTGACTGAAATAATACCGGCTGCCAGAAAAACTTTAATTAGTGCTTCCATTTCATATAACCTCTTATACTTTAAAAATTACCACTATCATTAATTTCATAAAGCTCACCTTTGTTCGAGACCATCAGGTATGTAGTGTCAGGCAAAGCTGAATTTGTTGCCTCGACAACAGCATAGTCCTCCGAGCGCCCTACGATCGTTATATTCTGAATATCAACCTTCGCCCAGCTTGAATGCAACTTCCCGATTGATACTTCATTCTCTGTCGCAGCGAGCCCTTTTAGTATTTTTAAGGCGCAGTTGATAATAAATTTATCATTCATACTTTTTATCTCTTAAACCGCAGGCGAACTCTGTGATTAGCGCTAGTATTAGTGTCTGTGTTCATCACCCAATCCATGATCATGAACACTTTCATCATGGGTATCTTGCTCTAAGAGAGAATCTGATTTTTGTTCTGAGATTTCTTCACCGTCAATGTGATAATTTTCTCCATCATGACTATGTAGCCTTTCATCATACGAGCTCTCATTTGAAGCTGCAGATACCTCTTTTTCAGCGTTATCATCCATATGACTGTGATAACTAGTGCCGTCATGAGTGTGTTCACTCTCATTTGCGAAGGCGTTACTGATGAGTGTATTTGCTTTAGTACTGGATTCGCTTTTATCTGCAGCTGCAGCCATATCTTGATGAGTATGGAGGTGCTCATCCTTATTTATCGGAAAGTTATCAATGAATTTCGTATGTGTGTAGCCATGAAGCTGGAACATCAGCAAGACCAAACCGGCCATCATAAGACTGACATTCGATGCAACAGCAAACCTTGAGAAACTCTCACGTTCACGCCAAATAGTCAGTACAACAAGCATTACAGCCAGTGCAGCGATTTGGCCTAATTCAACACCCACATTGAATGCCAGGATTTTTGCTACCAACTCTTCTGTACCTAAAGGTAACTCCTGCAGACGCGTAGATAGGCCAAAACCATGGATTAAACCAAAACCAAATACCATCCAAAGCAAGCTAGGTGGCTTTGTATTAAGGTAACGCTTAAAGCCGTCTAAATTGTCAAATGCCTTGTAACAGACTGTTAAAGCGATAATTGCATCAATTAAAAAATAGTTAATTTTAATGCCTAATAATGTGGCAAATATTAAGGTAATTGAATGACCAACAGTAAAAGCTGTGATGAACTTAACGATTGTGCTGAACTTGGTTAGAAAGAACATGACACCGAACAAAAACAGCAGATGGTCATACCCCGTAAGCATATGGGTCGTCCCTAGGCTTATATATTCCATGAAGTTCGCATTGAGCATGCGAACTTGATCTTCAGCTGACATACCGTGGCCAAAAGCTAACGGACTAATCAAAATTAGACCTAGCATTAACAACAATTTAAACAAGATTGTTTTTCCTCTTAATCCTTTGAGCTTATATAGTTTTTTTATGTGTTCTTTGTACTATCCGGTACAGAGCCGGAAGTACAAACAACGTTAACAACGTGGATGAAATAACACCTCCAATAACTACAGTTGCTAATGGTCTTTGAACCTCTGAACCAATACCTGTATTAAGTGCCATAGGTACAAAGCCCAGAGAGGCGACAAATGCCGTAGTAATGACTGGACGTAAACGAGTCATTGCTCCTTTCACAATCGCATCTGTCACTTCAAGTCCCTCTTTCAGCAGTTCTCGGATGAACGACAACATCACCAGGCCATTCAGAATGGCTATGCCTGATAGGGCGATGAAGCCAACTGCAGCGGAAATAGAAAACGGAATATCCCTTAACACTAGTGCCATCACGCCTCCAGTTAGAGCAAGTGGGACACCAGTGAAAATCACCATGGCGTCTTTAAAAGAACGAAGTGCCAGCAGCAATAATCCGATAATCATGAATAGGGTTGCAGGCACAACAACCATCAAACGTTTGGAGGCTGATTGTAGGCTTTGATAAGTGCCGCCATACTCCACCCAATAACCAGCCGGAATATCAACTCGTTGACTGACAGTTCTCTTAACATCTTCTACAAAAGATCCTAGGTCACGCCCTCGAACGTTAGCCGTGACGACAACTCGTCGTTTGCCATTCTCACGATTAACCTGATTCAAACCATCGGTGAAGCTGAACTCGACAAGCTCCATTAGAGGGACATATCGTTGATTTGTGACCTGAATCGGTAGAGAACCTAGGCTGTCAAGATCCGTTCGGCGCTCCTCAGGAAGCCTTACTGTAATATCAAAGCTACGATCCCCTTCGTAAAAAAGTCCTGAAACATGCCCACCAATTGCGATGGCGAGTTGATCTTGAAGCATGTCCAGACTGACTCCATAACGTGACATAACATCAAATTTTGGTTCGATAGCCAGAAATGGCAGGCCTTTCGTTTGTTCTACTTGAACATCAACAATATCTTCGACGTCAGAAATAGCCTCTTCGATGTTACGGCCAACTTCTGCCAGCAAGTCCAAGTCATCACCAAATACTTTGATCGCTAACTCTGCTCGGACACCCGATAAAAGTTCGTTGAACCTCATTTGAATTGGCTGAAGAAACTCATATCGATTGCCAGGAATGTCACTGACTAACGTTTCTAGATCGGCAACAACTTCACTCTTTAATTTATCTGGGTTAGGCCACTCAGAACGTGGCTTAAGAATAATGAAGTTATCCGCAACACTTGGAGGAACAGCATCTGTCGCTACATCAGCAGTACCAATTTTTGCGAAGACTCTTTGAACTTCAGGCAATTCCTTAATCCTACTCTCCAAAATTTGCTGGAACTCAATTGACTGTGACAGCGAGGTGCCAGGAATGCGAAGTGCATGCATCGCAATGTCACCTTCATCAAGATTGGGAACAAATTCACTCCCCAGCTTTGTTGCATACCACCCTGATAAAGCGACAAGTGCTCCAGCAAGTAGGATCACTAGCCACCTGACTTTTATTGCCTTAATGAGTAACCACTGATAACCATTATGCAAAGCATTGAAAGTTTTGCTTTCTTTCTCAGCCAGGGGCTTTTTGAAAAGAAAAGCAATTGCCGCAGGCACGAATGTAATTGATAAAATCATTGATGAAACTAAAGCGATGACAACAGTTATTGCCATAGGGTGAAACATCTTACCTTCCACCCCCGTGAGAGAGAAAATGGGGAGGTAAACAGCAGTGATGATAAAGACACCAAACATTGCCGGCCTGATAACTTCACGCGTAGCGTTATAGACCACGTCCAACCGTTCAGATAATGAGAGCATTTTACCTTGCTTAGCTTCTATACCCAAACGACGTAGACAGTTTTCAACGATGATAATGGCACCATCGACAAGAAGACCAAAATCAAGCGCGCCTAAGCTCATCAAGTTCGCACTGACTCGAGTCTGTACCATACCAGAGATAGTCATTAGCATCGCAATTGGAATTACCGCCGCAGTTAATAACGCAGCCCGAAAATTCCCAAGTAAGAAAAATAAGATAACGATAACAAGCAAAGCCCCTTCCAAAAGGTTGGTTTGAACTGTCTTAAGTGTTTTATCAACGAGCTTAGTGCGATCATAAACGGCCTTTGCTACTATCCCCTCTGGCAAACTAGCGTTGATAACCTCTAATTTTTCTGCAACACCTTTAGCAACCGTTCGGCTATTTTCTCCAACCAGCATAAAGACCGTGCTCATTACTACCTCACGACCGTTTTGCGTAGCCGCACCTGACCGAAGCTCTTTACCTTCTTCTACATTCGCGAGGTCTTTGACACGAACAGGCAATTTCTCAGAAGGCTTCACTAAGATATTGCCAATTTCTTCTAGATTATTTGCCTGTCCAGGAACACGTAATAAAAGTTGTGCACCTTTTTTCTCAACAAAACCTACACCTCGGTTTTGATTTCTGTCAGAAATAGCGTCAATAAGCTCCTGCTGTGAAACTTGATGAAAAAGCAGTTTTTCCGGCTTCATTGCTATTAATACTTCACGTTTAAAACCACCTATTGGGTTCACTTCGACTACACCGGGTACGCGCAGGAGCTGTGGTCTAATTATCCAATCGTGAGCCGTACGCAAGTCTGTAGGCGTGATTGCAGTTCCATCGTCTTTTGTTGCACCGGGTAGCGCGTCAACTGTGAACATAAATATTTCACCCAGACCAGTAGCCATCGGTCCGAGCTCGGGGTTCAATGAGGCCTGAAGCTTGGTTCTAACATTGGTGAGTCGCTCATTGACCAGTTGTCTGGCGAAGTAAATATCAGTGTCATCACTAAATATAATTGTTACCTGAGAAAGTCCATAACGAGACACTGAACGCGTATATTCAAGATTAGGTAATCCTGCCATAGCGGTCTCAATAGGAAACGTAACACGCTGCTCAACCTCTAAAGGTGTATAACCCGGAGCTTCTGTGTTAATAACTACCTGAACATTAGTAATATCTGGCACTGCATCTATAGGTAACCGGTTGAAATTCCAGATTCCCAGGATGCTGATGAACAGCACCAATGCCATGATGACAGAGCGACCATTCAGAGACGCTCTCAATATTGTATCTAACATAGTTGCCTCTTAATGATCGTGTGACGCGCCAGACTTATCTATGTCGGCTTTGATGACATAGCTGTTGCTGGTGACATATTCTGTTCCGGGCTGAAGTCCACCTTTAACTTCAGCCCAATCACCAGCTTGCTCGCCTAGCTCAAGCATTCGGACTTCATAGGTAGTGCCGACTTTTGCGTACACCACCTGAAAATCTCGAAATGCCTGAATTCCATCACGCTTTACCGAAAGAGGGACTTCATGGATGTTGGTGGTAACTGTTCCTTTCACCATCGCACCCGGGCTTAAATTTCCTGATGAATTCTTGATAGATACGCGTATCGCCACACCATCTACACCATCCATTTCCGGGCTTATGTAGTTGATTTCACCCTCGATAGGAGAAGCTACCCCTTCAACCATTAGTGAGACGGGGTTACCTATTTGAATCTTTGAGCGATTTTCAGGAAAGACGAATAGTTCAGCTGCCAAAGACTTTTTATCTACAATTCGCAGTAATGAATTGCCCTTGGTGTGCTCGCCGGTATTAATGTTTCTATCGGTTACAACACCACCAATTGGTGAATATATATTGTATGAATTTAGACTTTTATCACTCTCTATCGTCAAAAGCGGCGTGCCTTTTTTAACTTCATCACCCAGATTCACATGCACTTTTCTCACAATCCCATCAAAGCGAGCAGATATTGTTCTGGTATTCTCTATCGGAGAAATCAATTGGCCATAGGCTAAAATGGTTTTGCGTATGTTGGCTGGGCCGGCTTTCTCCGTTTTAATTCCACTTGCCTTAGCGATGTCATCATTGATAATGACTCGACCTTCGAAGTTGTCATAAGTCCAGGTGTAGTCTTTGCCTTGATATTCGGCATGGAGTTTCACGGCAAAAGAGTGAGGCTCATAGATGGCCATATCACCTCTCAAGTAGTCTTCTTGCTTATAAAACCCGATGTCGTCTTGAACATCTCCCAGCCGATCCAGAACTACACGTACCTTAATCTCGTCAGGACTTATCGGCTGACCAGCTTCTGTTGCCCATACCCTGAATTCGGGTGGCACGCCATCTTCGTAAATGGCTAACTCAATCGCAAAATCTTCTTGCCTTAGCATTCTTCCGTTATTTGGCCCCTTTTCTACCTCTTCGTAGCCACTCTCGTTATTCTTCACTGCGTAGACGGGCAACGATGTCATTGAAAATAATGCCAAATGTATGACCAAGATCAGGCCTCTATTACGTATATTTTTCATTCATGATTTCCTTTGAGTTACAGTGCGACACCAGCCAGACGCTCAATTTCGACACGATTGAGGTGAGCCTGGAATTGCAGGTTTAGTAATGTCTCTTGAGCCTTGATTAGATCCTGTTGAGCCGAGCTCCATTGAACAAAGCTGTATTTTCCTAACTTGTAGGCATTTTCTGCTTCATCAGCTGCAAGTTTGAGGCTAGGGATAACTTTTTCTTGTAGTGATGTGACAGAGTTTTGATACCGTTCGTACGAACGAACGTAATTTGCAAGCTCAGTTTCCATCCTAATACGGGTGGCTACAGCATCGGCTCGGTAAGCTGCTTGTTCAGCACCAAGCGCTCGTACCTTTGCCATATTACGATCGGGACTGCCTAGGGGAATGGTAAATCCAGCAACCAATCCATAATCATTGGCTGCTTCATATCGACGAATTCCTGCATTGAAACGCCATTGAGTTTTGGCTTCAGATTTGGCAAGTTCGGCTTTTGATCTAGCAACTCTTTCGTCACTTAATAAAAGTTCGATATTTGGGTGATTGGTTAAATACTCTCTTAGTCGTTCAAAGTTAATTTGTTCAGTGGGTAAATCCAACTCTCCTTGAACTTCAGAAAATGTTGGCTCGAACTCCCCCCACTGAGAAGCTAGACTCTTAACAGCTACATCAATTTCATAACTACTATTGTGAAGGGAAAGCTTTTTTTCTTCTAAATTAGCGATGGCTTGATATCTGTCTGCATCTGGCGCAGCGCCAGCTCTTACACGCCGACTAACTTCTTTTTCTACTCGCTCAAGCTCTGCTACGGCCTCATTTACTAGCCCTTTTTTCTTTTGAAAGAATAGGGCGGACAGGTAGTATCTTGCTGTTTCGGAAGCAATGTCTAAGCGCTTGATTTCTTGCTGCACAACTAAACTAGACTTTTCTCTCTCAGCAATAATGGTTCGCTTTTCCAGCAACTCACTTTCAAGTAGCCAATTCAGGCTAAGCGTTGATTGTGTACTTCTTATGTTGCTGTAGGTACCTGTTCCCAGGGCATCTTCAAGCATGAAGCTTAGCTCTGGCCGCTGACCGACACCTGCTTGTTGGATGTATCCATCGGCACTATTTATGAGTTGGCTGTAGCCTGGTAAGCCTGGATGTAGAAGCAGTGTTTTGTTTACAGCCTCTCTCAGTGAAATTGAATTTAAAACCTCGTTATCCTCACTGGCATAGACAGGTAGCCATACAATTATTGCCGTGACAAAGACCATGCCTATCAACAGCTTTCTGAATAAAAACCGACCGGCAATCGGTTTGTTGGAGAAAAATCTGGGCCTTGGAGAGCCATGAGTAACAACACCATAAAACCGACTGCCAATCGGTTTTATGGGCAACACTTTTCTTTGATTTTCCACAAACGTGACTCCTAATGATTAAAAAACGTCTCAACGACGTGATGAAAGGTGTCTAGGCTAAGAAGACAAAATAAGCTGATTACAAATAAGGAGCCATAAAGCGAATAATTAGTGATCGAGCGAGCTGGATGCTGAGTCAATAGACTTTCGATACGAACCTTGACATCATTGCTATTGAAACCGCATTGAAGACTTCTTTCATCAGAGCTTTTTTCATATGCATTAATGATTTTCGTCACTTTCAATAAGGTCGCGGCAACATCAAGTTTTGAAATTCCATTTGAGACAACAAAATTATCAGCTTTAAGCTCCATTGATAATGCCATCTCATGCTGAATTGTCTTCCTTACGCCTCCAGTGAAAAAAGAGGACATAAAACCAAAAATGAGCTTATGCAAAGAATCTTTGTTTATTACATGACTGAGTTCGTGTAACTGAACAATTTTTAATTCAGAAGTTTCGAGCTCATTTGCGAGCCCTTTCGTTATAAATGTTTTGGGTTTCAGCAAGCCTGCAGAGAATGCATTTGGTTCTTTAACATCCAGGATTCCTTCACTATCAGGAAATGAACTGATTGCACTGAAATTTCTTACATGTCTTGCAACCAATACACCGCTTTTGACTAAAGTGAAACTGAATACTATAAGTAAAAGTATAGTCGGATAGATATGCCAACTATTCAAAACAAAAACATCAGGGTGATGCCAGTGCATTAAATTAGCTAACGAAGGAAAAGTGGTATCGAGTGACAACCCAACAAAAATAGGTGAAGCTATAGCTAAGGCCCACGGCATGCTCACTGTAAGCCACATAAATTGTGTTTTGCGTGCTGGAGTAAGAGAATACCAGTATCTTTTTGGCAACACTATTAAGCTAGAGACTCCAATACCTACAAAGAAGGCGACTGACCCAAGAGAGAGCGTGTTGAGCAAGAGTGCTGCTTGGTCAAAAAACAAATCCATTACTCTGAATCTGAAGCAGTTCGATGTCTATCAATGAGCGCTTCCAACTCAGTGATTTCTTTATCAGATAGACTAGATGATAAGGATGAGAAAGCTGCATGAAGAGCGTTTTCAGGGCTTGCAAAGAAGTCCTTCGTTAAGTCAACAAACAGTTCACCTATGAAGTCATCTTTCGTTTTTGTGGCTTGATATAGATACGCATAGCCACTTTTATGGCGCTTTAGTAGCCCTTTTTTATAAAGCCTGTCTAAAGTGCTTTGGATGGTGTTAAGCGTCCCACCTCGCTTAGGCTCGAAATAAGCATGGACCTGCTTAGCATCAGCCTCACCATACTTCCAGAAAAACTGAAGTACCGCTTTTTCAAGTTCACCTAGAGTCACGTTAATATCTTACTCACCCAATATATACACTAAAACTATCTCACATATAAAACCGACCGTCAATCGGTATTATGATTAAACAAGTGTAAATTAATTTATCGTAGTCAGTACGATGGAAAATTAACGGGCAATACGAGACGAACCCACCGAGGGCACCCACAAAGATGGATTTATTTCGTCAGATTTAAAACATAGAAAAATGCTGGATAAGCTAAGCTAGAATAGCCTTGACAATAAAAAGTACATAACAGACTTTTAAATTTTGCGATATCAATAGAAATGATTCTCTATTTCTCAATTGCTGTCTATGGTCAGCGCCGGAAATAATCATATCTTTCCTTTGCTCTGTAGGTAGAGCACTAGTTTCTTACGCAGTCCAAGATTGATTTTATGTGAGTTATCAATAGCATTATTAAGAGCGATTATCTCAATATCTAAATTACCAACATCATATTTAAGATAATTTCAAAAGAACTCAGCTTCTTCCAAAGAGAGCCTTTTTACATCGAGTGGATCTGCATTAACGCCAAAATATGTAGTTCGGTCATTTGTCGTTAAATCACAATAAATGGGTGGGCCAATATAGGCCTCTCCTCCTCTGCACAAAACATATTCTTCTTTCACATAGTCGGATTGTTGTAATAGTTCAGCTGTGTCAATATAGGTTACAAGGTTGGCATAGGCTAGCTCTGCTGATTTTCCCATGCGATCAAAGATTTTCGTCTCATCTTTTCGTATGTTTTCTTAAATTTATCTACATCATTGGGGTTTTACCCCGTTTCCACGGACGGTTTAAAAACGGTTGATAACTTCATATCGTACTTAGCAACTCTTCGTCTCATCCGAGGATTATGGAAACGCTCAATATAGTCAAATAAATCAGCTTTGGCAGAATCCAAGGTTGGGTAACGCATTCGGTATGTCCGTTCTCTTTTGAGTACACCAAAAAAGCCTTCACAGGCAGCATTATCGCCACAATGACCGACCGCACTCATCGAACTCATCAATGTATTTTTACTAAGCAATCGCTGGTAATCGCCGCTTCTGAATAGACTGCCTCTATCAGAATGTAAAATAACAGGCCCACTTCCCTGGCTTTGCCAAACAGCCATTTCAACGGCGCGTAATACCATCTGTCGATCTTGCCGGTGATGCATTGACCAGCCAATCACCAGCTTGCTGAACAGATCGAGTACAACACACAAATACAGCTTGCCTTCGCCTGTTTTGATTTCAGTGATGTCGGTGACCCACTTAGTCTCTGGTTCCAGAGCCATGAAGTCTCGCTCCAACAAATTATTAACACCAGGCGGTGTTAATAATGGCGGTTTCTTCTGTCCCCGTTTCTTTTTTCTCGGCCATTCCTGAAGTCCGGCAACCGTCATTAAACGTGCAACCCGATTTTTGCTGGCTGTTTCACCTTCAATTGTCAGATCTTCATGCATTCGCGGTGCACCCAAAATACCGCCACTATCTGTATGAAGTTCACGAATGCGCGTCAGCAATCGATTGTTATCATTCTGTCGGTCACTCGGTAAACGTGCTTCCCAGTCGTAATAACCGCTAGCGGAAACCTCCAGACAACGACACATTAAGCGTACGGGAAACTCGACGCGACACCGTTGGATCGCCTGATACTTCAGGACGACTCCCTGGCAAAGAACGTCGCCGCTTCGCGTAAAAAATCCCGTTCCTTCTTCACTCGCGCCAGTTCACGTTTAAGACGGGCAACTTCTTCATCTCTGGGACTACCCGTACCATTAAAGGCCTGCTGGCCATTCTGATCTGCTTCACGTCGCCATCTCGTTAGCAGATTTGGAGCAAGCCCCAGTTCTTGAGCAATATGGGCACAGCTAAACCTGGCTGCCGGGTTTATTCAACAGCACCACGTTTGAACTCTGGACTGTATTTTCTTCTCTTCGACATAAACATTCCTTTTGCCCATTATCAGGCTTCTTTGAAGTGTCCGCAAAATCGGGGTAGAGCCCCTAGGGATTGTATTTGTTCTAGGTTGGTATCCTAGAGGGGCTAAACAATTATCCTTAGCTCTTTTGCCAATTATTTTGGGCTGTATTGGGCTTAACTACTTACATCAACAGCTTTTAAATCAAGTATCAAACTAATTCCAGTGGACGATCCAGATAGTTTCGTCAAACTAATGATTCACCAGATTAATTATTTTAATGTGTCCAGCAACGACGATCAGGGAATGCTATGTAGCTCTATGTCATCTAAATATTTCACCATTTGCCATATGGCGCTATAATATAGGCCAGATGGCATACAGCCAAAGGGGAAATTTATGTCAGAAAAATATATTGAAATTGAAATGAAGCCTAAAGCTGGGAGAAGAGTTAAGCCTGCTCATGTTACAAAATACTCAACGCCACTGCCAACTCCCGAAGAAATAATGATAAGTGTTGGATTTTCTACCAATAATAAACTGCAACTTATTCAGCAAATAAGACGAGGTGTAGCAGTTTCTTCGCTATATGCACTGGCCGATAGACTAAGCATTGGCGTGAATGAAATGAATGAGATAGTCAATATTTCAGCAAGAACATTTACCAGAAGAAAGCGTGAAGGTGTGCTTCACGCCGATGAAACGGAACGCGTTTACCGACTTGCTGATCTCATGGCTAGAGCAACCGAAGTGCTGCATAGTAATGAAGATGCACAGCATTGGCTCAAAACTCCCAAAAAAGCATTGGGAGGTGAAACGCCTCTGAAACTGGCTGATACAGAATTAGGAGCGAAAGAGGTTAAAGACTTACTGGGTAGAATTGAGCATGGTGTCTTTTCATGACAGACATTACTGCTGTCCGAATTATTCAAAATCAATTAGCTTCAAAAACAGAGGTGATCAACGGTATTAAAGTTCCTGCAGCATTTACTGGAGAAGGTTCTAGAAAGTTTGGAGGAAGATGGAATTCTATTGGGACTCCAATAGTTTACACAGCTGGTACTCAGTCTTTGGCAATCTTAGAAGTTGTTGTTCATGTTGAATCTGAAAGACTGTTAGAGCACTATTCATTGTTTGAGGTAAGCTTCGATCAAAGTCTTGTATTAGAGCTTTCGCTCGATAGTTTGCCTGAAGATTGGCAGAGTGACCCAGCAGCGGAATCGACTAAAGTAATCGGTGATCAGTGGGTAAAACAAGCAGATTCTCTTATTCTACAGGTGCCAAGCACTATCGTTAGCGATACACCAAACTACATCATCAATCCTTATCATCCAAATTTAAACAAGCTCAATATTATTGGGCCTATACCTTATCCCATTGATCCTAGAATTAAGCAGACCCGTTCTTAAAATCAGATTATCCCTTTATTCCTTAAATAGAATTCTAATTTCTTACGAAGTATAAGATTTATTCTAAGTGCATTACGAATAGCTTTAACCAGTCTCACTGGCTCAATGGATAAGGCACCCTCTACGTTTTTAAGATAGTTTGCAAAGAATTCTGCTTCTTCCAATGTACATCTCTTCACATCCAGTGGATCTGCTGTGATTCCCATATAGGTTTTACGGTCAACAGTCGGGATATCACAGTAAACAGGCGGGTCTATATAAACCGATTTATCTCTGCACACAACATATTCGTTATTATCTTGTTCCGTTCTTAGAAACAACTCTGCTTTGTCAATAAAGGTCAGTATGTTTGCATAGGCAACTTCAGCTGATTCGCCTATCCTCTCAAAGTATTCTGCCTCTCTTGATCGTTTCGTCATTTCATATTGTTTTTTAAACTTTTTGGCATCTTCATAATGCTCACTCATTGATGCTTCATCGAGAGTATCTGGGCTTTTATCAGGTTCCATGAGGCTCTTGAGAAAGTTAACTGAGCGAGATATCGCCTTAACCTTAATCATTAGCAGCACTAATGAGAGTAGAGCAAACAAGGTTCCGATCCTTACAGCAAATATATCTGCTGACATGGCTCCATCAAATGCTACCCGCTTATCTTCATAATAATAGCCAGTGCCTTGTAGAATCGTTTCCAGGTAGAACCTGGCATAGTTACTAGAGCTGTGTGGAGATACCAGTTTGACATCATCTGATGCGAGTTTAGGTATCACAATTTCTTTTTGCTCAACATAGATCATGGGTGTGCCTTTACCCTCAAAAGTGACAACCTCTTCACTCAAAGCGGGTCTACCCTGTTCATTTAGAATCGGGAATTTAGCGGTCACCGGGACTGTACGATTTAAAGAACCCAGATCAGAGATGCTTTCAAGCCTTGTTGGCTCTGGAATATAACCAATAACTCTTTCTTCATAAGCTACTGTCTGTGTGGTCACTTCTACTGTCGTAATAGGTGTACTAAGCCAATAAAGTCCAAACAGGACATAGCCAGTGACCAGACCAATTCCAGCAGAGACTTCATTAACAAAGCTCAGATTCCTTTCAATCCCACCAAACCATTTTCTTTTAATCATTTTCTGGTCTTTATTTGCCTGGCATATACTGGCCGTAATTGAAACTAATTAATCATCACAAGGTCCGAATATTTCAATTCCTGAACGAGCTGTTAATGGTAATTGGCCGCAGTCTTCTGTATCCGAGCGTCTTAGTTCAAAGCTATCCCCTGTTAAGCTCATTTGATAAAACGAAATGTCACGGGGTTTAAGTGCATTCATAACAGCATGAATGACAGATAACGAGCATCGTAGACCAAAGATAATTTCCACTAAACATAGAGGAGAATCTTGTATGCCTACTTCTCCTATTAATCGCCACTCTTGTTCATATTGCCAAGGTTCAGCTTTACGTAAGAGTGTGTTTTGATCTAAGGCTTTCTGAGCTTGTATATCATGATGTAAAACTGCTTTAGCAATTAGACTGGTCTTGATTGTTCTTGCACCTCCATAAAGCACTTTATGAAGTGATGGTTCAGGGTTTCTATTTAATGAATAACCCACACAAAACCCTTTATGCTGGTCACCATAATGACTCCAGAGTAAGGGGTTAGAGTACTCAGCTGAAAAGCAGCATATACCACGGTTATTTTGCTTTAAAAGTTCGCTATGTATTCCATGGTGAAGCATCCCACATTCCGCCTCTTCAACCGAGCAAGTGTAGTCCGGATTAGTAGCGTAATGCTCAATCCTTCTTAGTTCATTTTCGGATGACTGCTGTGCTTGTTCTTTAGCATGTGAGTTACTAATTTTATCGGTGAGATTGGTTGCTTGAAGAGAGTTTGTTACTTCTTTTTCGACTCTTTTCTGTATTAATGAGCTTAGTATTTGTCTTAATGTTTCTCTATCTGAGTCTCGTTCTACAGCTGGATTACAGTCCAGTGGGTCATTAAAATTTGTAGGATCGGAAAAATATAGCTGGTCATGGCATAAGGCATCAAGGGAAAGGGCATTGAATGCTTGATATCGATAAATGATTTCAGGGTTGCTTTCTCTCATTCTAAATCCTTTAATCCAAGATATTCCTTAAAAGCCTTGATATGCCTTGAGTACAGCATTTTATGATAGCTGGAGCTATTACTTGCTAATAAAAAAGCCCCTACCCGAAGAAGGTAGAGGCTTTACTAAATCCCAGTAGGAATTAGCTCTTATGCGGTTCTGTCACTATGTTTGTCTTTGTGCTTACGCTTCTCATCTACTCTGGTTGCATAGTTACCAAGGCAAATGAAAAACGCTAAAATTAGAACAGCACCTATTACTAATTCCGGCTTTATGTATTCTAAAATAGTCATCATTCATTTCCTCCGTCTCTAAACTTAATACCATAGTAAATCAAAACGCCTCCCAACAATATAGCAATGAAAGCGCTAGCCAGTGATTCACCACTATTAGCAAATGCTAACCCGATGAAACCTGCAGTAATGACATTGGTGCCTACCTTAATGGAAGCTTCACCTGCGTCTTTCCTCATAGACATTCTCCGAAAATAAAAAAGGGAGAATGCCCCCTGAAGGGAATTCTCCCTTCAGGGTTGAGGTTAACTGCGTCCATAGAAGCAGCAACATTATGTAAGATACCAACCGTAGTCAGTATCCGTTGAGCACAGCGTTAAAGCAGCTGTGGCACTTCAGGTACTTGAGTAATCAAGTACGCAGAATCAATGACTTAATAATAACATAATCCGCTTTTTACAGCATCTCTTGGCCTCCTGTTCATACTTGCGTGATCACAAAGCTGGGATAACCTTAAATCTGGTATTCAGCCATAGTGAGTTAGTGGAGAATTAATGAAAGAACTTGAAGAACAATTTAGCTTTACACCTGCCAGCACGTCCCCCTTGGACACAGGTAAATATGTGTTGATCAGCAATCCATCTATCTCGATACACGACTCCACCCAATACGGTGGTGGTTACGCCCCAGGTGTCGATAATGGCGATGGAACGTTCACTGCCCATATAGCACGTGACAACCTCATTGATGCTATGCAGAAGTGTATTGAAATTGCAGCTGCAGGTGAGCCAGGAAAAGACAGTAAACCAGTTAAGAAGAATGTGCCGATTACCATTATCAAGCGAGTGATTACCTTCTCCCCTGCCGGTGAGCATCCCAAAGCCAGTGTTGTTATGAAGGTGCCAGGGAAGCCAAAAATCACTAAACGCAGCAGCTGTATTCACTTCGCTATAGGTGAGCGTTCGTTCATTGCAGATAAAGCGGTCTTGGATGTCTCGCAAGGAAAATGGCTTTATCTATGCCTTGGAATCAGGCGTTACAGGGATTTAACTATGTCGAGAAAAACGTTAATAGAACATTTAAATAATGAGTGTCTTACAGAGACATTCACTTTTTTTGGTGTGATGGTTTGGGCTAAGCCAGATGAACTGGAAGAATGGAAAGAAGTGTTTCATGTGCTGGTGGATGAAGGTGTGGTTGATCCAGTGGAGCAAAAGATGCTGGGTATAGTTTATCGGTATGTAGGTGAATTTGACGCGGAGTTAATCTAAACATAACTAAAAAAGCCCCACCCTGTGTACGGCATAAAATGTTCTTTTATAGGGGTAGTGGTTATGAATGTTACTAACACATAAAGCATCTTTATATGGTCATTTAAGTGTGCTATATTGAGCTAATAGAGGGTAGCTGGTTTGGTCAAGGAAGCCTGATCAGTTAAGGAGCAAAAAACCATGATGGGCTGACTAGGCTGGTGTGATAAGCGTAGTCAGGAAGAGGAGTAGCGGAGATGAGAAAGGTAAGTGCCGTCTGGTCTTCAGTGACTATTGGTATTACAGAGCTTAAGCGTAATCCGATGGTTGTTGTCGACGAATCAGATGGGGAAACTGTTGCTGTTTTAAACAGGAACAAAGCGGTGTTTTATGCGGTTCCCGCGGAAGCGTATGAGGCGATGATGGAGCGGCTGGAAGATGCAGAACTTGCTGCCCTTGTGCGTGCGAGGGAGCACCAGCCTCGTATAGAAGTGGATTGGGATGACCTATAGTTTAAGATTTACTGAAGATGCCAAGAAGGAATGGGACAAGCTTGATGCGGGGATCAGAAAGAAGCTCGCAAAAAAGTTGAAAGATCGGCGTGAAACACCTCGGGTACCGTCGGCGAAGCTTACTGGAATGAAAGATTCATACAAGATAAAGCTTAGAGATGATGGTTATCGACTGGTCTATACGGTTGTTGATGAAACCATCACCATCGATGTAATTACTGTTGGTAAGCGGAATAAAAACTTAGTTTATAAGAAAGCGTTAAAGCGAATAGGATAAATTAAGTTTATTATCGGTGTCACATATACTTTAGGTCGCGCTGTGAATTTCTATTTTTCCAACATTCTAATAGTCTGAGTTGAGCTGCTGTAAGATTATTGGAAAGTTTGTCTAGAAGTAGATTGAGTTTGAGCAGGTCTTGAGTTTCGTTGAGCCAATCATCCAGAACGATAAAGTTTGCTTGTCTGCCTCTATGCAAAGTATCAGCTAATAAATCCGCAATTGCTCTTGGATGAGTAGCTGCATATGCTTCATCCCCATCAAATTCAATGCCGAGGTTCTTTAAAGCCTGACTGCATTCCTCAATGCCATTACTCTCATATAAGCTATTTGTATTTATTTCGGCACCAATGCCAGCATAGAAACCACGCGTATAACCATTTTCAGAAAAAACGCTTTGAAAGTGCCAATCACCCGAACCGGAAGGTGAAGGGAGATTAAGGGCTGCTAGCCCACTCAAATAGAATTTTGCAGAAGTTTGTTTTAGGTGAATCAAGGGATATACCGACCACTACTTATATAATTCAATTCATAAATAATCACCCCTTACGGGGTGCTATTCTGAAATTAAATGATTTAGGGTTTTCAGGTCGCTCTTCGCCAGCCTAATAGGGCCTCTTCGCATTTTGGATTGCGCAGGAATGATGTCATGGGGATCGGTTAGCACTCGGTAAATTTCTACAGTTCTTCCATCTTCTAAAGCATCTTTATCAGATTTAAGTAATACAGGCAGGCTCCCTGGAAAAGGCATGCCATACCCACCCACTAGAATTGCTTCATCATCGTCGGTTGTGAAACGACAGGTTTGCATCAATAATTCCCAGCGAGCCTGTATCCATGCACCTCTATCGCTCTTTCTTTGAATTTCTCTAGCATCAAATAGCCTATCGGATAGTTTTTTTAATTCATTTTTATCCACTAGTTGGATGGATTCCGCCATACTTTTAAGACGTTCACCGACATGACCCAAATCTTCAAAAACATCCACCGAAGAATGAACCTCGTACTCATATTCAGCCAGAGACATCAGGTTTTGACTTCCGATTTCGTTAATTTTAGATATAGCTTCATTTCTCTGGGCATGAAGTAATGAGTTCTTTTCAGAGCGCTCAATAACCAAAGCGTCAGCAAGTAAGTGCTATTGCTGGGCTTTGTTTTGCTCTGAAATTGCATGCCCTGCAAAAAATCCTGCACCATCACCAAATACACTGCTCAGAACTTACTCCGTTTTAAACAGTTATCCCTGATTTTCAGCCGTAATGGGTTCAGTCAAGGTAATTTGTTGACGCTTATGTTCTTCATTTATCGCAACACGCCAATGTACTTGTCTGCATCCTAATTAATTTTCTATTTTCGTTCAATTTAAAACCATATTATTTCTGTGGCGGACTCGCTTTTAATTCACTGATCAAACTTTTCTGATATCTATGAATTGCCACTCATCAATTCGATGGCCAAGTGTTTGAAATGAGCTATCAGTAGGTATAAGTTCCACTGGTTTATTGCATCGTTTCGCTGCCCCTTGATACTTCTTCGACATTGAGATTGCTTCTTCAGCACTCCCAGTTGTTTCCAAAACAAAGCTACCCAAAATGATGTGGGTCTCGCCCGTATACGATCGCGGGAAATATACAATCGTCTCGGTTGACTGAGCCTGGTCTTTTAATGCCATAGGTGATTGTAGTGCGGCTGACATACTTACATCTCCTGTTGCATTGAAAAGTGAGCGAGAGACATAAGTCTAGGATGGACCATGAATAAGCCTTGTTCGATTGTGACAACGGGCTTAATAATTTCAGCCTTCACCAACTCGGTTAGCTCTTTTCGGATATCCTCTATGGAACGTTTCGCATCTCGCGCCAACTCATCAGGTCTAGTGATTGCGAACCCTGTGTTTGGGTTGGCTTTGTCACTGAGTCTATTTAGGATTTCTATAGTGGTGGTGTTTAGCTTGTCAGCTTCACCATTAGAAGTGATAAGTGGTAATGCGATATCCCAAGGGTTTTCGTGATTCATTGTCGTTTCCTTTGTGGTGTGAAGATTAACAATAATTAAATTAAGGGCAATCAATAACCGGATACTGGTGGTAGCCGGTTAATCATTTCGTCCGATATAAGCACTAGAAATGGATTCACGACTGTGGCCAAGGTTTTCAGAAACCATTAGCCTGGCAATCCGCTCTTCAATCTTGTCGATTTCCCGTGCTAACTTCGGCACATCTTTCACTGCTGCAGGGTGGCCGGTTGTTCGTTCATACAGTCTCTGTGCGTAACCGTGTCTCAGGCCGTGCGGTGTAATGCCCGTTTCCCGCGAAATTCCATTTCTATTCATGACCCGGTAATAATGTTTGATCCAACGCTTTGGGTCGGAACGTCTGGGAATCATGGATTCGTTAATGTCGTAGCAGTAGCTTTGCAGCTCTTCCAGGTATTGACGTTGTTCTGCTGATTCAACAGGTAAGGTTCTAGGCCGACCACCTTTGGTGCCACGTCGAACATGGATGAACTGACCTTCACGGTCATAATCCAGGTTTGGCCTGAACAGCATGGATTCTTTGGCACGAAGTCCAAACAGATGAGCTAGCTTCAGCTGTCTACCGCAATATTTGCAGTCTTCTTCAACTTTTTGGATTACATCGTTAATGTCGAACTTGTCATCCCAGCTTTTATCTTCTGTAGCGACATATTGACGTTTCATTAATTCGGGCTTGGTAAATAGCTCTTCATCAGATAAGCCTTTAATCACAGCCTCTTTGCCCATCCACCCCAAAAAGACCCTCAAGATAGAAACTTTTTGGACTACAGATGCGGGCTTCAGGTCTTCCCTGGCTTCCCAGAAATGTGTCAGGGCTTTTACGTGCTTTTGACGAATATGGGTTGGCAATGTAATCCGATAGCCCAGGTCATGCAGTGTCTGCGCCATAGAACGAATTTCATTAAATCTATTTGCCTTTGTTTTTTCTGCTACAGGTTTTTGACGCTTGGAATGCGTTGCATTGTGTCGATAAAGAACGTGCTGTACGTTGTAAACAAAGATGGTTCTCACCGTCCAAGGTTTACCGTGCCTGTTCAGGCGACCTCGCATTTCAGGTGCAGCAAATACATAGTCCCCCTCCGTCACAGTCAACGGCGGTTGAAATGGTTTATCTAATGGTTTTCCCATTTTTTTAATCTCCAGTTTTAATCAATTTTTCATAAGCAGTTTTTCCTCTCTAGTCACTCGTTAAAATCATCATTAGTTATCAATCAATACCCATACGATAGGGAACTCTCATCAGGTGCAGCTCTTAACTGCGGCTAATTCTTAAACGTGAGTTATATCTTTCATGGAAGGTTTTGTTCAGACCCGACATGACGCTGCTATCACTGCAAAGCACTAGTAGATGTTCGACCTACTCCTTTACAGAATCTTTGATGATAGCCAGCCACCTAGTTCATCTCTGTCACAGATTTACATGGTGTTCGGTTGGTTTTTGATACACACAAAAATACGATCGTGATTGAATTTGTTCCCAATAATCCCCGCCAGCAGGATGCTCGATCACGTTATGTCCGCCCTAGTAAAACGCTGCTCCGACAACAGACTTTGTTTACATCAGGTTTATGGCCAATCTTTTTGTGGTTTCGTATGGTTTACAGTCAAACCGTAGTTCGCTGTACTTCGATTGATGCGTGTCTCCATAGAGACAGCCCTACTTGTTGGACAGTGATCGCCGTAGCAATCCGATTAATACCGTGTCCGTAATGATTTTCAGACATAGAAATCCGTCAACATGCGTTTTCAGCATATTTACAGCTCTTTTTGTCTTTTTTTGAGTGGGCAACGTTCGGTGAACGTAGCTTAGAGAGAGCCATTTTTGATGCAGTTGGCTTGCTGCTCTCTTCAGACCCAGAGGGCCCTGTTGAAGATTGGGCATATTTTCAGATCAATACCCCCTAGTCTGTCAAGGATTTTGTAGTACGGTTTTTTCCCAAAGTCTGGAATAAAGTTCTTATCTGAGCTGCATCGTCTTGTTTCGACTGTGGTTTTTGCTCTGGTTTTGCCCCTCAGTCTCCATGGCGTTTTTTCCAATGCAACTTAGGTGCGTTTTTGAGAAAACTGACAATTATTTAATTTTGAAATACCACAGGTGTCCTGTAGGTGTCCTGCAGGACTTCTTGTGTTATGAAATTCTAAAATTAGTTTTGGTTTGATGGGATATGAATCATTCAGGCGTCCTGTAGGCGTCCTGCAGGACTTCTAGGGGTTGATTTTATAGGTGCGCCCGAGGTAATCTATATTTGTCCGTCAAATCTGACGCTCCTGCGCATAACTTCCACGGAAGTGTGCATCAAAAAAGGCCTACTTCAGGCCATATTTCAAACTCAATCTATCGCGTGCTTACTTAAAGGCTCCAGATGCCTTTGTGTGCGCGTTTTTCTGTATTTCCGTGGAGGAACGCTGGTGAACAATATTAATCCTGTAATTCGTGCTGTAGACGTAGGCTATGGCAATACTAAATTCATTCGTAACATTGTTAATGGGCGTGCTGAGGCAGATCACTTTCCATCAATTGTTAACCGCCCCAGTGTTAACAAGAGTAGCTTTCAAGAAAGCCCTGATATCTACCAAGTCGTTGTGAATGGTAATCGCTATGAAGTGGGGCCAGGCATTGATGCCGCACTTGAAGGCGGTGTTCGCATCATGCATGAAAATTATATTGAGACCGAAGACTACATGGCATTGATGTATGGTGCTCTTACACAAATGGACGTGGATGTTATTGATTTATTGGTTGTGGGTTTACCAGTTGATCTCATGAGTAGTAAAAGGTCGCTTTTAGAAAAACGGCTTGTTGGTTCTCATCGCGTTGGAAATCGTGACGTTCAAATCAAAAAGGTTAACGCGGTAGCTCAACCATTAGGTGGGTTTTTGCACTACGCATCACAAGCAAAATTGCTAGAGGAATTGAGCAGCACTAGAAATTTATTGATTGATCCAGGCTTTTTCACAGTCGATTTTCTTGTATCAACTGGCTTGAGAGAAATTAGTGGTAAAAGTGGCAGTCACCCAACCGGAATGAGTGCTTATTTGAAAGCTGTGGCCAAAGGTATCAGCGAAGACCTTTCAATCAATTACGACAACATTTCTCATATTGATGAAGGGATTCGTAAAGGCCGGTTCCGTCTGTATGGCCAGGATGTAGATTTAACAAAATATCATCAGGCAGCACTGACTGAAATAATGCCAGCAGTGGACGCTATTTCAAATAAGGTCGGTGACGGTCGGAGCATCGATCAGATTATTTTGGTAGGCGGTGGTGCCAGAATCTTTTTAGATCCCATTAAGAAACTGCTACCTAAACATCACGTTCATTGTGATGAGCACTCAGTAGTGGCAAACGTGCTTGGCTTTCAAAAGATTGGTGAAGCTTGGTATGCACGGAATCACCGTGAGGTAGCGTAATGGTTGAGCAAATTCGGATGAATCAGAAAATTCCAAGAGTCGAAGATCCTGAGCTTTATGAATATCTGTCTAAATTCAATGACAGAGGAAGAGCATATCAAGCACGAAAGCTTATGCTTTTAGGTTTGGTGCAACTAGGAAAGTTAAATGGTGGTGAGTTAGATGTGATGCCCCATCCTTTTGGCCAGAAAGATATCAGTATCGAAAAGGATGAGTTTGATCTCATCGCGGATGCCGGCGTGGGTGATTTGTTTTGACAGTCCCAAAAAAAAAGCCCCAACCTTATTGCAAAGGTAGGGGCTTTCTATTATCTCCGTGGAAATAATCTCTTAATAGGGTTTTTAGTCTTTACGGTGCTTTTTGTGTTCCTGATAATAAGCAATCGAGAACACTATAGCGCACACAAGAAAAATGATGCCAGAAGCTATTGTGAGGTTCATTTTTCCTCCTCCTTCGTTTTAGGTTTTTCAGAACCTGGTGCCTCAATTATACCAAGGAGCCAGGTATATACTGAAAACATTATTGGCCAAATAAAATCGCTAAATGATTTGTCATTGACCAGCACACTAATCAAAGCAGCAAGAAATACAGCAATAGCTATTTTCCTGATGTCATCTTGTACCGCTTTAAAGTTAAGCCTCATAGGCACTCTCCAAATAAAAAAGGGAGAACGCCGCCCCTGAAAGGAGAAACATTCTCCCTTCAGGGTTGAGGTAATCTGCCACCTTAGTAACAGTTACATTTTGCAGGATACTAACCGAAGTTAGCATCTATTGAGCACAGCATTTAAGCAGCTGTGGCACTTCAGGTACTTGAATACTCAAGTACGCAGAATCTGTAATTCAATATTACGCTTAACCGGAAATGATGGCAATTTACCCCTTGAGTACAATTACTCTATCAGTAGATATGCCTTTAATCGGTCCCTCATCTTGTATGGCACCTATTAGACGCAGCTCGTTTAGAAGGTCTGAAGGACTGTCCGTGTAGCTTCTGAATGTAGTGGGGTATTTCACTTTTATGGTGTTGCCTTCCTGCTTGGCATATTCAGACGTGATACGTTTCTTTTGAATATCCACCTTGAGTCTGGCCACAAAGTTTTTTGCAGTGATTTCATCATCATGCTCTGGCGGATAATCATCAATATTCTGTGGTGGTTCTTCCATCTCAGGTGGCATGGAGTCTATTGGATTTGACGGTATAGGCTCTACTTGAGCGTGACTGCTTTGTTTCGGAGCTGGTTCTTTTGCTGCTTGTTGTGGTTTAACAGGCGTGGTTTTAATGACTTCACCAGTCTCTTTGTCAATCTGCTCACTTGATGGGGCCGGATTGTCTCTGGGTTTGTTGGCGTTTTCGGCTTGGATCAGTGCTGCTTCAAAAGAGATTTCATCACGCAAAGTAGATGTGGCTCTGACAATGATCGAGTACAACGGATTGTCTTGGATTTTATGGCCGCCCGCTAGAATATCTAACATGCAGTCCATAAGCTCATGGTCACCATATATCCACTCAATGCCTTCTGTGGGGACAATATCCCTGATATGAAGTACGGTGCTTGTATAGGACAGTGAGCGTGTAATCCCTGGTACTTTTCTCATGCGATAATGATTGAATTCATCGATACGGTGCTTCCAGCACTGCCACTCACCGGCAGGTTTATCATTTTTGGCAAAGCCAATGATCTTCACACCCAGCATTTGCCCACCAAAGTCTCGAAGGAGTGCGGCAACAAATAAGCCATATGTCCAACACTCACCTCGATGTGATATTTCCTCTGGCTTGCATTTCAGTGGCAGCAGTGTTCCCAGTCTAAGCTTTAAGGTCAATGCTACACGCTTAATAGCAACTTCAATTGCGCCACCCTTTTTTGCGTACTCCCCTTCATGACCAAACGGACGAAGCTGAAGCATTTCTGCCAGGCGTTCAATTGCCGGCAAGTAATAGCTATCAAAATATGCTCGTGTACAGCCGGCATCATTGCGAATCTTTTTAATCAGCAATGAATGCGGGGCAAGTAAGTCTTTTGCAGTAAGAAATGGGATTCCATCATCAGGAATAGATGTTGATGGTGCTGGTAAAGTGGTTTTTCGACGGCCAAACATGGATTTCTCCGTAGAGTAGTTCAGCAAATTTAGATGGTCGTGATGGAAATGTGTAGGTTTAACCGGATATTGGTAACTGCCGGTTATATATCATTGAGGCAAAAAAAAGCCCTACTCCGTAGAATAGGGCTGGCTTGTCTACACATACTGTAGCTTTTTAACATCGAACGTTACTGCGGCCGGCTCAAAGCGTGGCGGTTCATTTGCTATACCAACTTTATTGATTTTTTCGACTTTAAACCAGGCATGCTGGTTTTCATCGAAGAAGTATGAAAGACGTGTTTTCCCCCCCTGCTTATTCATGCACACAGTTGTGTCGTACTTGAACTTGCTAAGGTCTCCTTCAGGCTTCCAGTTGGCTTGTCCATCAGAAACTATTGGCTGCATGTCGGCTGGCAAAATCATTTTCATTACAGGTTTAAGTGGCCAAAAAAATACGCGACTCATCAAAGTCTGGTGAGTATCGGGATCGTATTTGCCTTGACGCTGCAGTGAAACGATTATCTTCTGATCTAAACAAAAAATCAGAAATGCAATTGTCAGTAGCGTAGGAATGATATCTTCCATTAGTCTTTCTCCTCAAAGTTCTTAAATAAAAAAACCCATAGAGAAAGATCGCCCCCATAAGGAGAGATAATCCCCTTATGGGTTGATGCTATCCATACATCCTTAGACATATGTTAATTGCAAAGCAATCGGTCAATGAACGACTGCTATTGAGCACAACTTAGAGTGGTTGTGGCACTTCTCGTAACTAAATGAATTTAGCTACAAAGATAGGTTCATAATATCGATGAAAGATTGATACATCAAGCATAATCAGCAGCTTATCGGCCATATTTTGTGATGCAGTTGGTTTATATCTCAGGCGTAAGCAGATATCTTGCTTCCAGACGCTTGCGCTATCAATAATCCGTTATACACTGAAATCGACTACATCCGAATCCAACACGGAAATCAGGTAGCATCATCGGCATTACCGCCCTTTTTGTTGCTCCATGCTCGGGTGAGAACAACAAAAAAGGACGTTAATTATGATTACTCTCCCTACATTAATTGAGCTATTAATAATCTCATTAGGAGTCGTGTTAATTACTGGAGTTTCTGCTTGGTTATCTAAGTTCACTTTGAAGATCACTAAGAATTCTGATGAACAAACGATTCCATACAAGATTCGCCGTTTTACAAAGCTCCCACCAATAGCGGTTTTTTTATTGCTGTGCGTGCTTGTTGTATTGGCAATCCTTGATGCGCAGAGCTTTATTGCATTTACATGGCTTGTAGTTTTTTCAAGCGTTGTAGTGATTCAGTTGGTATCTCTCTCTCTGGCTCTACTTAGTGAGGGGAGCCGAGAAGTTGCAGTATCCTCTTTTGAGGGTAAGGCGGCACGAATGCTGATGGTTATTTTGTCCCTTGTGATTAAGTACGCTTATAAGTCCTTTATGTTTATTTTGAAAAATATGAAAGGTTCTCGTGCTGGAGGGCAGCATGATGATCGCTACCGAAGACAGAATCTCTCACCAAGTCATAACCATGGAAACCTTGGTTCTGATGGCGCATCCAAAAAGGCTGGTGGCATATACCACTAGCCTTATCTTGGTGATACTGCATTCTCAGCAAGAGATGAGCCTTTTGAGCCAGCAGATTTGCCTTCTGCCGTCATGTCATTTGATGTTGCACTCGCTGCGGTAGCTCCCCGCTCGCCACTCCAGCCCAGAATTGTTAAGAAATAGTACGGAAGACCCATGTAAAGGGCGAGAATTAGCAAATCAATGACCGCGTGCATCGTTTGATTTTCAAAACTGAAGAAAGCACTGATAGCTGATTTATCAGTAGCGCTTGAGAGCACTTTCGAGAGTTGGTTGTCCAGAACATCAATAACTGCCCAAATACTGGTCCAAAACTTCATAGCAAATATAGTAACCGTTGCTGTTTTAATCGTACTCCATTCATAGTTACCTACCAATAACACCCATGGCAAAAGAAAGTAGGTTGCCATTAGCATCGTTGCCTGTATATACGGAGCCATTTGTTTCACCATAAATAGGACTGGGGCAAGGAGCACTTCGGCGATCCAAGCGCCGGCAGTACCAACAATACTTCCAGCCATTTCATAGGCTGCATCGGCAATGTCTCCGCTAGAAGAAGAATTTTGTTCTAGTCCATTACCTGAGATATCTAGACCTTTATATACATCGCTACCTTCGTTAGCCAGCATTTTTCGGATTGCAGCATCCTCTTGCTCCTGTTTTGTTGCACTGGAAGCAAATAATGTACTCAGTTTGTTGAGTGTGCCTCTTGGGAATTCTTCAACCAGCCTGGCACGTATACCTCTATTTGATTCAGACCACCAATCATGACAGCTTGGATAACCATATTCAGGTCTTGCTTGTTGGCCTCCTTGATTTTCTGAGTAATATGCTTTGTCACTTTCACGTGATAGATCAAAAGCAAATCCAGGTGTGGGACTTTTTGCAAACTCGCTTCGATAGAAATTATCATTAAAATACTTCGATCCTGGCCAGTCTATGTCATTCATTTCGAGGTCAGCTGGAAATTCTCGACGGTTATTGTAAAAGTCAGCTATAGCTGGTGTGTGGCACTCGGTAACAAACCGCTGCACATCTCTTTTGAGATGAGGATCGCTAATGTTAATAGTGGACATTTCATGAGCTGCCTGCCTCATGTTTATTTCACATGGTAGCCGTGTTATGACGGCATCATTGATACCACCTGAAACAGACATAACAATGTAGAACCAAGGTGGAGCCATAGCTTCTTGATTGTTGAGCAGGTTGGGTTTAAATATCTCATCAAACTTAGTGCCTGAGTTTCCAGCGTTAACAGACTGTGCGGCCGTACCGGTATCCCCTTGGCAAGCTTTTGTGAATGAAACAGAACCATATTGAATGGGCATATATGGTGAAACTGCCAGCATCATCATGATGATCAAGCGAACGATATCAATTTCAAGACGCCGGAGTGATGTAACTGCAGCTGCTTTAGCCTCCTGACTCTCTATCGGTCTAATAATATTATCGATAATGACGGCAAAGAAAGGCAGGTAAGCTAGACCTGTGCTTTTTATAACGCTCCATACAATTTCATATAAATGCCACCCGAAAGTGGTCATAAACATCTCAATAAAGCTTCCAGTAGACATGTTCTATTATCCCAACAGTTGAGCCGGAACCGCTTCAACAACGATAAGTTCGAATGCGATAATAAATGCCGCTACACGCCAGCGCATCGTTTTGGCTCGTAAGATTTGCTCATCACTGAAGCCCTTAGCTTTACCAGCATAATCAACAATCTGATCCCAAAACATAATGATTGCGCCAAGCACGCCCCATCTGATGAATCTTGCTACAGATTCAAAGCTCCCGACTGCTTCAACAATTGAGGCAACCTGTTCATGTGTTTTGCCAGCGATGACCAAAAGTATAAGTACTGCTATCAAGCCCAGAGATATGCCTAAAAGCCATAGAAGTGATTTTTTAAGGTAATAGCTTTTCCCCTTTTTAATAACCATTACTCATTCTCCGTACTGATTATTTCGTCAGACGTGAGTTGTCGTGGTGTTGGGGTGGAGGTTGATGTGCCAACTCTTCTCTTCATTGCTTCAACATCATTGATAGTTTGTGAAGTAGAAGATGCCAAGCGTTTGTTCATTTCATGCTCGAACAATGTGTCATCAATGGATTGCTGCAAGCGTGATGAGTATTTTTGTGCCGCTTCTTGTGCGGGTCCGTTCTGAGATACATTTGGCTCCTGTGCGCCTGAGAATAAAAGGCGTAGCAGCATTAAAGCCTTTTCAATGGTACGGGCTGTTGCGACTTCCTGAATGAGTCGACCTTTAAGAATGTTTTGCTCAGAAGGCGAGAGCTTCCGTAATGCCTGAATAGTTCCAGAAGTGATAACCACGCTTGGAGTGGAAATAGAAAGCAGGTTATCAGCGCTCATTTCAATAGCGCCATCAATCAGGCCATCAAAGATGGGGGTTAGACGTTCTACTTCTTTGTTGATTTCAAATGACATGCCTCGTGCAGGCATCGTTTCAGTTTGTCGATCAGAGTATGTGCGAACTTTCTCTTCGCCAAGCAATGAACGACTGAAGCTCATTAATTCTTCCGGTGACTCCCAAAGCTCACTTACCCTACTGCCATTTTGGGGGGCAGATTCGTTTGAATTTGCATCACGGTTTAATGATTGGTTATAACCCGCTTTTACTATGTCAGATGGAATGTCGATAGGTCGCTGTCCACGGCCACCAGCTTTGGTGCCTCCTACCCACGTAACACCATTTTCACCATTGTTTTTTTCAACAGTCTGTTGTGCTTGGACAACATCTACGGATGAACTCCTATAGCCACCGTTACCCATCTGGTCTTGCCAATCTTGAGTGCGGGAAATATCTATCCAGCCTTCAAGTGGGTTACCGCCTTCAGAAATAGTCTGTTGCATTTGCTGGCAGCTCTGAGTAGAAACGCGGAGCCCTTCTTCAGCTCTTGCCATGCTATTCATTAGCAGTTCATATAAGCCAGGATTTGCACGTTGCAGCATTAGTAATGGCAATGAAGCTATTGCCCCTGTAGCCGCATCTGTAACTTGTTGTTGAATGGCATCCGCACCGCTTTTCACTTGATTTAAAGTATTTGATATACCAAGTGTTGGATCGAATGCACTACAGTTAAAGCCACTGCCCCAATCAAGTGAGCCTCCAAGAACAATGCTGTTAGTGATTGGAGAGGCTGGTGCTGTCATTGTGCGCTGTCCGCCGACACCGTAATACCAACCTGCATTAGAGTCGGGTATTTGTAAGTCTACTGCAGAGGCATTCCCTGAAAGGATGAAGGCGGTAGTAATAGCAAGATATTTTAGTTTCACAATGCGATCCTTATGGGTATGACATGAAATTTATGCTGTACAGGAAGAACTGTCCTTTTCTTTCACAGCATTGGTAAGGACGCCATAGCGTCCATGCATAGTTTCCTGTTGAGGCGTTGTTGCCATTGCCATCCCAACCTGCAATGGAAGTCGTATCGTTCTCACCAAATACAGTGCAACTATTCGATGTTTCAGGAACAAGCATTTGCCACTTGCCGTTCTTATCCGTGTTCTCTTCTAAGCCACCTGGAGGCCATACGCGACCGTTGTAGCCTGGAGTACCTGATAAAGACTGATATACATGTGGCTGGCCAGATCGTGTCACGATATCTCCAACACGCTGGGCAATGACAGCACCTGCTTTTGCATCTGATGACTGACCTATAAAACCGCTACGTGGATAAACAGATCCCCATGTATTGCTTGGAAAGCTACCAATCTCTCTTCGTCCAGGAATTAGTGCAGCTGGATAGGCCGATTCAGGAATGCCCAGCCGCCAGGCAATAGCATCCGTTCCTGATACAAAATAAGGATTAAATGCTGTTGCTTGTGATGGGCAGCTGTAACTAAATGAAATGGAAGTAACTGGATGACCAATGGCATCGCTTGACTTAAATTTGAGGGTGTTAAGGTCCGTTCCTTTAGTGGTTTGGTTACTACCAGCTGAAATGGAGGCGGCTTTATTAATAAGTGAGCCGACAGCTGATTGAGAAACGCTGCCCACGATGCCGTTTGCTTCTTCCCACGGGTTATTGCCAATGCCGTTATGAGCACTAACGACTAAATCAGGGTTGTGATGACCAATTTTGGGTGATGTTTCAACATCACAGCTATTTCCCGAGCACCTTAGCCAGAAGCATACCCCTACCAGACGGTAGTCAATGCAAGATGCACTCATTGCAGAAGCCACAATATCTGCTGTATTTATTGTTTTGGTTTCTGCATAAGCTGATACAGAAAACATAGCTGCAAAGGTAACGGCAAAGACGTTATTCATTATTGAGCCACCTGCTGTTTATACATGCTGATAGCTTTATTCACGTCATTCACACCATAGATGACATGCTCGCCACCATTAAAGACGATTGCAGGTATTTTGTTGATCTCATATTTCATGGCTTTCAGCGCGCCTTCATAGGCAGCCATCAACTGTTGTTGTATTTCATTGCCGCGCTGTTCAATTCGCACTTTGGCCTGTTTTTGAGCAATTGTAGGATCAGATGAAAGCCCTTCACTCAATTGCTTTTCAAATTGGTCTGGAGCACTAAGGTCGTATGATTTAACGCTAGCCACTCTCTCAGCCATCTGTACATTCACAAGCCGAGTGTCTTTATCATAAAAAGCTTCTACGATGAGCGGGTTGGCATTGGCCGTGGTGGTGAACAAAGTGAGTCCAATGAGTGCGATTTTAAGCATTTGTAGCCTCCAAGCTATGTTTACGTCGTGCTTCTTTGATTTTCTCAGCTACTATTTCAGCCGCCCCCACACGGTCACATCCTGTTTCTTGCATGATTTCACGACGTTCCGCCTTCTCATGTTGCTCGGTCATGGCAATGGATAAAGCAATCGCTGGTGGAATCGCTCTGAAAAGCGGGTCGAGCGTATCGGTGAGAATGACGCCTTCGGTATATTGGCCAGGTGATTTACGAGCCGCCAGCAGTTTGGATTCTTGCTCTTTGGTGAGATCTTTGAAGCGTGCAATCTGGGTGACTTCATCGCGTGGCATTACAAGACAAATCCACCACTCCAGCATGGCTAGCATGCGTCGGCTGTCATCGGGGAAATCCTCAAGGTTTTGAGTTGCGATCCAAAACCAAGCACCCAGTTTCCGCCACATTTTTACGATCTTGATAATGTACGGTGCCAAGATGGCATTCTTGGTGATGATATGGCCTTCGTCTGTGAGCATCAGTGTTGGACGGCCTTCATGCTGTTCACGCTCAACTAGTGCATGTACATGGTTCATCAGGCTCATGTATGCAACAGTTAACTTATCCTCATAACCTTCACGGGCAAGAATCCCCATATCGAAGATAGTAATATCAACGTCAGGCCATTCTGTACCTGGTCGGTTGAATAGTTTCCCTTCAACACCACCGCAATAAAGCTCCATTGCATCAGCCATTTCAATTGCACGTGCTGTTCTGTTGTGGTCTAGGTCTTCTGTATGTCGCATGGCCATAACGACATCTTCAGTCAGTACATGATCACGACCTGCATCTTTAACTGTCTGTGCAGCACGATAAATGGCTTTTCTGATAACCAGCCTGTCAGCACGATGTAATAAATCATCTTCTTTCTTCTCGCCACCGGTAATCATGACGCGGGCAGCTAATTCCATTTCCCCTAAGTAGTCACGGTCTTCATCCTCATCATCAAGGTTAACCTCCTCACCAAATTCATCTGTCACAACTTCATCTTCAGTCAGATCAAGCAGTTTCATTGCGTTAGTGAATGGAGGCAGAGAAATATCAGCACTAGGAGTAACTGACATCTGATTTACGGTTAAGCCATGTTTAATCATGTATTCACCGAGCAGTCCAAAGGAGTCACCGGCTTCAACAATGAATATTCTTGGACGATGAACCGCAGCAATTTTCATTACAGCGTCAACCAGGGATGCTGATTTACCTGCCCCTGTAGGGCCGATAATTAAAGCATGTGCATTCTTTTTACGGTCTTGATTGTTAAATGGATCGACAAGAAGTGGCTCGCCACCACGATTGAAATACATCAGTCCCGGATGGTCTGTACCTTTTGATCTGCCATACACTGGCAGCATAGATGCAATGTGTCTTGAGAAAACCAACCTTGAGCGGCGCTGTTTCTTTTGCACCATTAAGCAATCAAACTTCATGGGCAATGAGCGGATATACATGTCTTGCTTAAGCAGGTCTTGATTTTCAGCTATAGGTTGCAGGTTATTACTAAGTAAGAGTGATTCGATTACAGAAACTGCATCATCTAGCTTTTCAATATTTTCAGCACGTGTCAGGAAGCTGATATAAACAGGATAGAGCGTGTTGTTCTTCGCTAATTCATGTTGTGCTGTTTTGGCTTCTTGTTGGGCAATTTCAGCTTCAGCATTGTCACCTACAGCAGATCGCATAATACGACCAAGATGGTTTAGCACCTGATCACGAGGTCTAATTTCGATACTCATTGACATGACTGTGCCTTCCGGCATCCGGTCAAACATAGCAAAGGTGTGTTCACCAGCACTGCGCTCAGCTGTGAATACGCCGTTTTTGGGTACGCGGCGTAAAGCTTGAACACTTATCGCTGTATGAGGCATACCGTCGAAATACCAGACCCCTTTATCGGCATCTGAGCTTGGTCGTGACAGAGATAATTGTTCAGCTAGATCGTAACCGTAGGCGAGGTCAGTATCACCAGGATATGGAGCTGCTTTTAGTAGTTCTTCGCAATCACCTTTCGTTAAAACTGGTTTAGGATTTAACCAACGCAACATCCATTCATATAACTCTTTACCGCCAGCAACACTGGTTTTTACGCCAATACCGGTAAACTGAGTCATCAAACGTTTGCGAATTCTTCCTAGTTCACGCACATCTCTGTCGTAATCGGACTTGTAGCTTTCTGGGAAATAGCGGTATAGGCACATACGCACTTTGCGTCTTTTACCTTGCCACCGCCCACCAGTAACAACTTCATCATGAAACAAGCCGTTTGGCTGGCCAACCTGACGTAAATGCTCATCCATTACATTGAGAAAGTGCTTTGTATAGGGTGTATTTGCAGCACGTGGATGTGCATACTCACTGATCTGATCGGTAAGTGTGCGGACACTTAATTCATCCTGAACAAAGAACTGTAATGTCCAAGGTGCTATGTTGTCTTCAGGGATAGTTTCAGTGATTGTCGCTTGAAGCTTGTCCTGGATTTCGAGAATGTAATCTTCAGTTTTAGCTTCAACGCCTACAGGTTCTATCTCGAAAAGCGCCCCTATCCCCTTTCCATCCTCAAGTAGAAAGACTTGGTTCTCACTGTCATATTCTCTCCACGGTAGCAGGTTCGTAAAAGATGGTTGCTCCCTGTAATCCTTGCGAACCTCCTCTTTAGTAAGTGGAGGCACTGTAGGTGTTGGGCTTTTTGCAAATAAAGTCTTTAGCATTACATTTCACCAGGCATTGCATATTCAGTGCGTTCGTAAAAAGGAAAAGCTGTCGAATAGCCGGGTACTGGCAATCGTGAGGCTGTCGAGAGATGTGGATACACGAACATCACCAATGTTGGATTGGGTAGTCTAGGAAACTGTTGTTGGATTTCACGGTTTGCATCGCGAGTGTATCCATCAAGATCCGCATCATAGTTTCCAGCTTGTCGTTCACGAATACCTGCAAAGGCTGACTGTCCATTTGATGTGCCGGCTGTTAAATTGCTTTCGTGATTGCGATAAACCTCTTCCATGGTGGGGCCAGTCTGAGGTAGCAAGTCATCTTTTGTTTGAGATGCACAAGCTGATAACAGACTAATCAAGGTAACGATGACTGTCTTGGCTACTGTTACGCGCATGTCTTAATTTCCTGCCATTTGGTTTGTAATTAATAGGTAATTCAGCGTCTATGTGAATAGCGACATTTGAGCCGGTATCGACATAGATCACATCGAATGTTTGTTGTTGACGTTTCTCTAACCATTCACTTATCGCTGACCCACCTCCTGATAACGTTTCATAGCCAGCATTACGCACTGCATCACCCGTTACGGATTCCGTGGTATCACCTTGAGGGGAGACAATACGAGTGGTTTCTGCATCTGCAACAGCTTTAGCTCCGGCTTCAATACCCTTTGCGAATATAGAGCTAGCCAGGAAAGTGGCTGCATTAGAAATTCTGCGTCCTGAAACACATGGAATACCGCGATTATCAGAAATCCATGCAAGGCGATTAATGTTGACATTGCTGTTATTGTTTTGAAGTTCTTGATCACCAACGCTCAACGTTTGGATTGTTCCGTCGTCGAAAACATAGGTAACAGATGTCATGTCGGCTCGAACGCATGAAAGTGTCCAGTCACCAGTTGCGGTTCCTGAAAAGATCATGTGATTTACTTCAGGCAGTTCCATGCCATTTGCAGTCAGGTTTTCACGTCCTACTATGATTTTCACCGGGTATGGATCTTCAACTGTTCCATTAATTGGCACTCGACCCATTAAGGCTGTCATTGCCGTTGAGCCGATGAATGTTGAGTTCCTTGGAACGGTATAAACAGGCTCGATAATGACTTCCTGATTTGAACCACCCGTTATAGTTCGACCAACGCTATTATCCAGAGCGCTAGTATCACCAAGAATGTCTGAGGCAGAGTTAGCCGGGCTTGATGGGTTGTAGGAGGTATTGAGCATCCCCCCATCTTCATCTGACATAGAGCTATCTACAGGTTCCACCCATACATCTGCTTGTGGCTGAATGTCCGGGATTTGAAAGTCCGTGTCGAAATCTAGCTCAGGTGGAGGCGTTTCGTTCTGACGTTGCGTTAATGAATCCACACGCTCCATCAAAATATCCAGAGTAGAGTTTGTATTTGTATTTTCAGTGGGGCGTTTGGCAAGCTCTTCTTTAATTAGAGCCTGTTCAGCCATCAATCGGTCGTTTTCTTCGCGCATTTCCTGAACTAAGGAAGTCAGCGTCCGAAGGGTATCTTCTGTTGTGTCACCATCAGGTACAAGTTGGCCACTAATTCTTTCTTGCATCTCATTTGCAGCTTCATTATTCGATTTACTTGCCATTACGGCGATAACTAGCACGACAAGTCCAATAGCAATGATTGGAATAAGTTTGTTTGTCTTTTTTTCAGCCATTACAAAGACTCCCAAAAAGGTCTGTCTGAAATAAGATAAACAGCTGTCGTGTCTGTTATCTCACCGGCAGCACCTAATGTGGCATGTTGAAATGTGGCAGCTAGCCATTTGCCACGAATATCTCTTGGATCAAGGATCACTTTCTCTTTCTGCTGGTTAACCAGTTTTACAGCGCTGATGTAAAGGCCAGCATTTGTGAAAGAGATAACCGGAGTCATTTCTGTGATATGGCCACGAATTAGGTGAGTGTCAGATTGCTGTGCAACATTTATTCGATGCATCCCTTCTGGAACGTGAATGAGACGTTCTGGTGCATAGAGGTGCTGAGCAGCAACACGCGTCAATGTTTCATAACCATGACGGGTAGGCTCCTGTTTTACAGGGCTTGCAGTTGCTGATGTTGATGACTCAGTTTTTGATTCAGGAAAAAGAACGGTTACTTGCTCATCTGTACCGTGAAGCTCATTTGATGACAGATGAATAACAATTGTTTTTTGTGTGGCTACGTCCTGGACTAGAATTCGTTTGTCGGTAAATTCTTCACTGGCCTCCCAGTAGATAACTCCATTTACCGAGAGAGTTGTTAATGAAGTTGCAATGGCTGCAGGGATTTTAGCTCGAACACTAGATGATGGAAAAACCACCATCTTTTCAGTGTTGGGCTTCAAAATCACTTTAATCGGAGTTTTATCCCAAACCACTTTTTCATCAGCAAAGGAATTTGTAGGCATAAATGCAAATGCCAACAGAACCGTGAAGATTGATATAAAGCACTTCATTATTCATTTACCGTTTTTGGAATTCTTGTTGGATTGCCATGAAAGCCGTTGAGCTGAAGCCCCCAAGGATTAAAATCGAGACTAACATCGCTCCTCACTACTTTTATTGGATAGCGAATATCTACCGTTTTGATGTCTACACCGCGATGTGTTTCTTTTATTCTGAGGTCGAGCCAGACGACAAAGTTGTTATCGTTAATGATTTCTACCCTTTCATTTTCGTATGCCATTCCATTGATTACAGTAACTGTTCTTGTTCTTCTATCTAACTCACCACGGCTGCTACGACGAAGAATGTCTTCCTTCAGCCACTGTGAGAAACTTGGGGTTATGTATGCCGATAGTTCACCAACACGTGCCGGGTAATTGATTGAGCCATCATCAAGCCAAGTATTTAGATATTGGAAGATGCTGATAGCAAAGCTATAAGCGGTGGTTGCAGGCACTTGATTTAGCGTGACAGTAGAGCCAGAACGCAGATCAGGTGGCAGGTAAACCCGTTGCACTTCCCTCGCCTTATTGGCTGACATCCAGAACAAAATGCAAAACAGAATCAGGACACCAATCACCACACGAAGGGTAATAATGTGTGATTTCTGATTATCTATTTCACCTCTATATTTACTCGCCATCTGTACGTCCGACTCCCCAGGTGCCTGTATACTGAATCACGCGTTGGTTCTTCGTGTTTGTTTTCACACGAAGGAACACATCACGAATCATCAAGTAGTGTTGATAGTAGTAGTCAGGCCTGCCTCGTTTAATTCTTTGAAACAGAGATCCACTGACTAAGATAGTAAGTAAGAGCATGAGCATTGCAGCGCCCATGCCCATCATTGTTTTACCTAAAAGGGTTGCAACAATTAGGCAGGTTGGTACCCAGAAAAGCGCACCGACTTTCAATACCATGCCTAGTTCGGAGTTAGAGAGGCCACGGAATATCGGAGGCTCATTATTGAGCCTGTCAGCGAGAATTTCTGCCGAGTCATTCATTGAATAACGCCAGCTGCTTGAGCAAGCATATAAGAAACAAATAGGAATACAGCTGCGCCGCCGATGACGGTTACACCGACTTCACCCCACTCTTTTCTACCAGAACGTGCTTGGTTAATGTCTGCTAGTGCAATCCAAGAAAGCCATAAAAAACCACAAACTGATAACGCTAATCCACCAAGCACGGCTCCGTCTTTAATGTAACCCTTAAGCAGTAATAACCAGTTGCCTTGGGCGTCACCGGTAGACGGTGGAACAGCTGTAGGAAGTCTCGCGTATGCGTTCTGGCAAATCAGCAGATAAAGTGCTGAAGCGGTTGAAAGGTGTTTTTTCATTGGTGTCTCCTCGCTAAGAAACGATAAAAATAATGAGTGATAAAAGGACAGCGGCCCGAACGGCACTGGCTATTACGTCGTAAAAGGTGACATCGTTTTTTTTAGATGCCCATTGCTGGTAATAAGAAAGCGTGACCCAAGCACTCCAGAGCATGAATGCCACAACAACAAGACCGGCAATTAAAAGAGCCATGTCAGCCATTGAAACACCAGTTGCATTCAGGAAGCTTTGAGTTTGTTTAGCGTTTGCTTCCATGAGTTAACGCCGGTAATCGCCAGACAACGGTGCATAGCTTCGTGGTTCGATAGTTGGGCCATCCAAGTGCTCTTGAATGCCAAGTCGCATCATCAAGAGATCTTTACGAAGCTGGTTGTATTGGAATCGAATACGGTTATCGGCATTTGCACGTCCCTGAGCTTCATCAATGAGAGCGCTTAGCCCGTCAAGTTCATGGACCAACTTTGCCAGGCTTTCACGCTCTGCAAAGTTGCTGGCAGTGGCAGCTGATGAAATAGCGAAGGTTGCAATAAGTAAAAGGGGCTTTAGCATTTTGGTCATTTCTCACGACATTAACTTTGTGTGTGAGAAAGTCTGCCCAAGCCCCTCGTTCGAGACAATGAATAACCGGATATTGGTCCGAGCCGGTTATTAAATATATTTCTTGAATAGGTAGGTAACCATAAAAATACCAATGCCGAAGAGCAAGGCAAATGGCAGGATTACAGCGTTAGGATGAACTGATACGGGGAATGCGAGATACACCACCCATGGCGCGATGAAGCATATTGGAATCCAACGTTTTGCGTGATGATATAAACCTGCGTGCTCACGACCTACTGACCATTTTCGGATGTCGCGCTGAACTAATCCTTCTACTGATCCCACTATGGCAAAGATAAAAAATGCCGGTAATGCAAGCGTTAGTATGGCAAGTCGTATTGCAAACACCTGAGTGACATAAACAGCCGCCAAAACATGCTCTGCGATGGTTTTAGTCACATCTCCTGCTGTAGTGTCACGAAAGATATTGGATAGAACCCCCATTATTCCCGTTTTGACGTACATAATATTGTGCATTTTGGCCGCAACCCTCTCAGCATATTCAACAGGCCGTTGTACGAGTAGGCTTTGCTGGAAGTCTTTGTTTAAGTAGGAAAGCTCAACCTTCACCATATTACGGCTATGATTGACACCCTCATCACGCCAAGATGTATTCATGCCCACCCATTCAGTGATAATTGACATGAGTAATGCCAATAAAAGCCAGACAATCATGGTTAGGATTCGAGAAATCCAAGTACCTATAAAACCTTTGTTTGTGCGTGGATGGTTATCTTGTGCCATTTATTCTATCCACCATGACTCACTGGTTCGGTAAGAGGCTGACATGTCCTCTGCCATCTCATCAAAGTTTGATGTCATATACATATCGTTTTTGGAGTCCGCCAGCGGAACCCTGATTTTCCAAAGCTGACCACCACCTGTCAGGATGAATGCTTGACCTTTTGGGAGGGCCATAATGGTTGCTGGTGACAATAAAGGTGCTTCAGTAAAGGTAATACGGTCCTGTGCACTAGATGTGAAATCAACTTCAGAATCCAAATCAACAGAATCTGTCGAACCGGTTACTTCGGTTGCTGCAGCAACTTCAACCATTGGTAATTGTTCGGTAAATAACTCTGCAGTGGCTAGTTCTTTAACACGAAAGGTAATGATTGTCCCAAAGTTACCAAGTGCTTGCCCTGCTTTGGCCTGATCACCTAATTTCACAATAACGTCTGACATTGTTTGGGTATAAGCGGTAATCTGTAGTCCTGCACCACCGCCTTTGTTAAGCATGGGTAAGAATTCATCACCCATAAGCTCGTTAACTTCGTCAGCATGGATGTTTATAGGTGTTTTGCTGCCAGATGAAGTGTCTTGGTTATGAAAGCCCAGCTCGGTACCGTGTTTATAGATTTCACCAGCAGTCGAGACTAAATCTGCAAACATAGTGTTGCCCACTGTGCCAGCAATCGCCATATCCTGAAGAGCGTCTAACCCAATATAAACGACTTTCTTTTGCCTTATGACCTGACCCCAACTAAATACAGGTCGATTATCCTCAGTGTCGTTGTAAGCAGGTGAGATGAGTTCGGCAATTCGACCAGAGATGAGTTTTTCCAGTAATGGCAGACCACTGGCCACGATTTTATCGAAATAGGTCTTATCGTATTCAAAGGTGGAACGAAGCCCCATCGCCACAGCATCAAATAGCTTTCTATCCTGTGCATACTTAATCATGGCATTGGCTCTCTTGTTTTTGCCGCGCAAGCTCATGGGTAGCATTTTGTCGTTCAGGTTTTCTGCAATTTCCTTAACATGTTTTTGCCAGTCCGGATCTGCAACGCCACTTAGCCAAACTTCGTAATAATCAATGAGTAGATCATCAATGCTTTGAATATGCTGAGCGAGTTGTGCGTAGTCTGGTCTTCGTCCGAGCGCCACCAGCGCCTGTGCAATGATGTTGGTAAACCGCCAGAAGAATTCTCTAAAAACATTAGAGCTACCACCACTGTCGAGCTGGTTAGCTGTCCTGGTTGCAACCTCTGTTACACGACTGAAATGACCAATACCATTGTATCGAGCTGAAATGTCTGGAAAACCCAAGTGAAAGACAACTAAATCATCTTCACGCCCAGCTGCTTTACACTCAGCGATGACTCTTCGCATGAGTTCTGCATCGCCCTTTGGATCGAACACAACGGTAATATCGCCGCGACGAATATCTTGTGTAATCAAAATCTCAGCAAGTCGTGTTTTACCAACGCGAGTAGTACCTAATACAAGGGTATGCGCGTTTCTTTCAGACAAAAGTGATACAACTGGCTCCTCATTCCCCCCTACACCATGTATCTGTGGCTCACCACCGATAGAAGGCAATGGTCTGACAGGATTATATTTTGAGTCACGATTCATTAGTTCTGCCAACTTGGAGAGATGGCGCGATGATTCCCACTCTAGCTCTTTACGCCTAGCAAGTCTGTAAAGATAGCCAGGGTTAATATATTTGCTGGCGGCTGGATCTCGGGTGTCTTTCAACCGTTGAGCGTGCCTTTGTCCCCATCTAAAGCCAAGACCATAAAAGAGGTACTTTCGACTGACTGGGATATCGCTGGGTGCCATTTTGAAAAGCACTTGCCGACGAAGGCCTTTTTGATACCTTGAAAGTAATACGAAGTCTCTGAAATTACGGTAAGCGTTGTAAGTGAGAATGCCACCTACGCCGTATGCTACAGATGGTGTCATCATTAATGACCATGGTGCTATAAAAGCCATTGCTGCGCCGGTTGCAGAAATTGTGGCTGACCAGATCTCAACCTTTGGTCGAAGAAGGATTTCCAGTGTGTGTTTTTGTTTCATTGGGCAATCTGCGTTCGTGTGATGAGAACTGGGTAATGCTTAAGATTGAATTGTTTAGCCAGGTCGCTACCAGAGGCTGGAGACACTTGGAGGCCATCTGTAGCGCGAATTACAGCTTGAAGGTCTGAGGCAGACGCTGAATTGACAATCAAGCCCACCGCACCGGCTTTGATTAGTGCTTGTCTATGCTTTTTTAGCCATTGGATCGATATATTGTCGGCACCGACCAAGAATAAAGGGCTTGGCAAATATGGAAGAGATACGCTCCGCTTTTCTACTCTTCCGACGGTCATTTCAGGGGTGCTAGAAGTGGCCAGCTTGGAAATGTTGGGTTTTTGCTTGGCTACTGGTTTAGATTGAAGCTCAGAAAGGTATTTATCTGAACTAATGGTCCGTCCTGAATCAAATAGCACTTTTGGCTGAGCGTAAATAGCGGCGCTGCATAAAAGTAAGCATAAAAATACAGGTAGTCTGCTCATTTTGTTGCCTGCAAATAGGCAAGTACATTTTTCTGATAGCGTTTGGCACGAGCTGCCCTTTCAGGTGTATTGCTTCTCGTGTGGTATTCACCTGCACAATAGATCCAGTCAGATTTCCGGTCATAACATTCACGCAGGATTCTGGCTCCTGTTTGAATATTGTATTCAGGATCTAAAGCTCTCCAGGGATCTATCAGCTTATCTTTGTGCCAGTACCAGTTTGTTTGCATCAATCCGATATCGACTAAGGTTATGTCGTTTGCCAGCAATAGCATTATTGCTGCATAGGCTTTTTCACGTGTTGGGAAGTAATAGCCTTTACCACGAACATTAATCGTCCATGGCCAGACTCTTTTAATTTTGGGATTAGTGCTTTCTTGACGTGAGATTGCATAAAGCAGGTTGGCAGGAACGCCCTCCTCTCTTGCAATTTTTACATAGAGTGTTGGGACTTTCGATGCAGATTGAGTATTCGCTTCTGCATAATAAGAGAATGCAAAACTAATCGTTAGAGCTAGTGATGCGAGTAATGATCTCTGGAATATCTTCGTTAAGAATGTGCATGTGAACCCAAATCCGGTTCTTATATTCATGCTGCATTGGGGAGGCAATAATGAATGCATCTTCTCTAATACCAAGGAAGATACATTTGTCATGCAGGCTTGCCACCAAAATGGCGTGCTCTGACGAATGGTCAGGATGTTTAGATTGCAAATAATTGAATATCTGCTGTTGTATATAAATTTTCTCGCCATCAGATTTATTGGCAAGAGCAGAAATTTGAAACTTCCAGATAAAGAATGTACCTGATAGTTGTTCGACTATTTTTCCCCAAGAAAAACTGTACTCGCCTATATTGACAGCATCAACAATACTGGTTCCATTGTTGATTTTGGTGTCTGACAATTGCTGCTCGACTTCACCATCGAGAAATTTTTGGTAAGCATTCAAGTCAATAGGCGTCGCATTTGATGTCATATTTGAGGTTTGATTTTTTAGTCGGCTTCTATTCTACCCTGTTTACCCCTCCAGTGTTATCAACTTTAAATGTTGCTGGCAGCTGACCTTCATCAAGCTGATACTGCTTCATGAGTGATTGCCCGTGATTTAACGTAATGCGTCGGCTTCTTAACAATTCAGCGTCTACTCTGTTTTCCATAGCCCACTGACGAATGACACTGTTTTCTTTGTCAATTGAGTCACTAAAATAAACGTCCAAATGGAGGCTTTTATCCACCAGCATGGTGGTGAGAAGTTGCTGAATCTTTTTATCGCATGAATCACAGCCAGTTAACTTCGTAGCAAGTATCATTTTTTTTGCAGAAGGGCTTACAGAAGGCTGGGGTGACTGTTTAGGTACAGAAGGTAATTGAGACTGAATTTGTGAAATATCAATTAACGGCTTATCACCTTTATCTCTCCATGCTTGGTCGTAAGCTCGCTGAAATGCAAGAACACGTTCTGTATCCTGCTCCATCATGTCAGCCCACATGCGAGCATATTTTTTACGTTCTGCTTCGTTCTGAGCGTGAATGCCAAGTACTTCCAGTGGAGAGATTGTGTCAGGGCTAATACTGCCTCTAACGCCTTTCATTAATTCTTCATAACGGGCGTATTCGGTTGCAGATAGTCCCCATTGAATATGCTTTTGTTCGGTTTGCGTCGCAGATGACTCAGTAACCTTTGACCGCGTTTCAGAACTAGATACAGTGTTATCAGCAAAGACACTACTACTTGCCAGTAAAAGCACAAATAGTGCTGATTTATTAAATGTTAAGTTCAAAGCTCTCCCCTTCTTGGTTTTTAACCACGATGCTATCTTTTGCGATGCTTTCTAATTTCCAATTACCTATGGCCTCGTTTGATGCCAGCAGATGAATCTCTCCTGCATATTCAATTTGTGCAAAACGTTGTCCTCCCCACGAATCAATTCCGATGAGGTTCAGTTCATCTGTTTTACTATTTGTTGCAGGCTTAGCTTTTAGGCTAGGTGCAGCTTGTGCACTGTTAGGTTTATTGTTTAGGGCTTTGAGAGTGCTGTTGCTTACAGGTGCTGACTTTAATGCTGCTAGTTCTTTTTTCAGGTCATCTAAAGACCGCACTAGGTCATTCAGCTTTTCTACGCTTTGAGCATGTAGCTCAATTCCGCTTCTTACAACGGTTATTCGCTCTGACTCATTGGCTTCAATTTCTTCAAGTCTTGTCGTTATCTGACTGACTTCAGCTTGTAAATCAGCATTTACTGTTTCTGAATTAGCAATAGGTGGTTGTAGGCTTGTTTGTGCTGGTGGAGAAATAACGATTGCATTGTCCTCATTCTCAATGGCTAAAAGGTCAACGCCTGTTTCGCCTTCATTATCTTGAGTAGACGGCACGTCAATATTGATTGGAGATTGAGCTATCGGCTCGTCAACCCCTATTTCAATTTCGGCATTCTCTGGCTCTGTCAAAGGTAAGATGGAATCGGTAAGATCAATACCAGGCTCAACGGCAAAGTCCTTGTCTTTCTCCAGCAGAAGTGCAGCAGTACCAAGTACACCAACCAACGCGACAAGGCCCACGACTTTTAGCCATAACGGTGCAGACTTCTTTCCAAGATCGCTAGGGATCTCACCTTCAAAAACATCATGTGCTTGGGTATTTTCAGCCATTATTTAAACTCTTCAACAGTATCGAAAGCGATTAATCGGTGTACTGGATCGACTTTCATCCAATACGCCTTACCTACCAGCATCATCAATGCGTCTTTCAGCATGACGGGGCCGATTTTGCGATGTGACTGGGGTAATGGTTTACTTAGGAGCTGCTTAACGTGCTCCCCTTGTATGCTCGGTGAAGCCATGGAAAACCCGCTGCGCATGAGCAGGAAGTCTATGGCTTCACCAACAGTTTTTGCTTTAGATGGGATTTCTGTATCGATAACGACTTCTAGCAGATTTTCTTGCTGTCTGGTGTTTACTGCGTCTGCGTTTGTATAGCGGCCTACACGAATTTGCGTTGCTGATGGTGGTTCATAGTCATAACGCTCGATAAAGATATTGGGTTTTGACTGTGACTGTGACGTATCACCTTTAGCAACAGTTTCAATCGGTCGATTGTGACTTGGGAGGGTAATGCAGCCAGTCATAATGACTGGCAGTAAGGCGGCAAGTATTTTTGTACGCAAGATGCTTCTCCATCAAATTTGCGTACATATTGGTTTTAGCTCAACTTAAAGGCAATGAATAACCGGATATTGGTCCGAGCCGGTTATCTGGCCATTGTTTAGATTTGCGTGTTAGCCTCTTTGTCCATCCATTCAGATAATGTTGGCCATATATGTCTAAGCGCAATGTCGTTAAGCATCTGGCTAACAGCAAGACATCTCTCTAATGGATTTTTGCCTGCTGATTCTTTCCAGGCGTTCCATGCAACAACCTCTTCCATGTCAGTCAATCTTCTAGGAGGTCCGCCGAGTGTTTTAGGTGCATTCAGCGTTTTACGCATTTCTTGAAATACTGATCTTTGCATGCCAGTAAGTGCTAAAAACATTGGCCATGAAGCATCTTTAATGATTAGCTGGTTGATCGCTTCAGTCTCGCGCTTTGTTTCAAGAATGAATTCTAGAGCCATAGGTAGCTTATGTTCATTGGCAGTAATTTCATACCAGACAATACCGGTTCTAGATATGGCAAGCGTGTCATGAAGATTCATCGCAGCCAGTTGTTTGACTTTTTCAGGTGGTAAATCAAATTTGCTAGTGAGCGTTAAACGCTCATGCTCATCTGCAGACAGGGTTGAAAGCTGGCTGAGAAATTTATGCGTAATATCCATATTTTCGACATCACCATAACTTCTCACTCCATTCTTGGCTAAGGAAATAGCCTTGTCCAGCAAAGGGACATCAACATAAATATCAATTAGCTGATAGATTTTTGAGAGTTTAAAAAGGTCGCTATGCTGTAAAGACGCAAGGATCTCAACTTGTTTAATAGTAACGCCTGACTCAGATAGTGACTCTACATCGGCGTTTAATGACGTATTTATCAGCTTAGTCAGGAAGCTATACGTCATGTTAGTGTACAGGCTTTGCACTGCCCTACTCCTCACAAAACTTCTTACCCCTGCCTACATCCGTGGACCCAGGCTCCTCATTTCACGCGCCTATTTAACAAAGTTATATTTCTGAATTCAATCCTTATTTTTACAAACCGTATTAAGTGTGAACTGGTTCTCACAAAACGTTTTTCACATTTTCTTCACATATATATAGGTAGCGAAGTTGTACTTTTTTGACATCGAAATTTCCTAATATTTAGCTAGCAGGAACTAAATACGCAAATAATTTTATGCACATAGGAAAAATTCACATGTATTCAGATACCTACATCACAATCATTATGGCTAGCTTATCCCGCCAGCTAACTCAGTGTAGCTACATTTACCATCTAAGACTAACCATGGATTGTGTATACCGTTTACTTCAACAGATAGCTATCAGATAGCTATCCGATAGTTAAAAGATATTAATAAGCTAGCTAGTAATTGCATATAAAGATATCTAAAAGATATCAGATAGCTATCGGACCTTTGTTGTTGTGGAAATAATAGATAGCTAGCAGATATCTATAAAATATTAGATAGCTAGCCGGATATTTAGTGGATATCTATGTGGATATGATTTAGAATCACGTGCATGGCTAGCTATCTGCTATCTAGATAGCTATCAGATATCCGTTTTTATAATGAGGAAATTGCTTATGCCTACAATTGTTATGGCAAGCTCCAAGGGTGGGGCAGGTAAGACTACTGCTGCCGTTACTTTGGCTGGTGAATTAGCACGCCAAGGATTAGAGAAAGGGGTAAACATTGCATTAGTTGATGCAGATCCAAATAAACATAGTGCTAAATGGGCTAAGAAAGGTGGTTGCCCAGAGAACCTGACTTTGTATGAATCTGATGAGGCCAGCATTATTGATGATATTGAAAAGGCTGAACAAGAAAACGCTTTTGTTATCGTTGACCTTGAGGGTACTGCAAGTATCGCAGTGGCAAATGCAGTGAGTAGGGCAGACCTTGTTATTATTTTGTGTCAGGGTTCGCAGAATGATGCTGATGAAGCTGTAAAAACAATTAAGTTATTACGGCAACAAGGTAAAGCTTTCCGAAGAGATATTCCATACTCTGTGCTGTTCACACGAACAAGTACAGCGATTGTACCTCGTACCTTGAAATTCATTGTCAGTCAGTTTACAGAATCCGGCGTGGATGTTTTCAAGGTCTCGTTAATAGAGAAGGATGCCTATAAAGCTGTTCATTCGTTTGGAGGAATAGTTAACAATCTCGATCCTAAAGATGTTTCTGGTATTGAGGTTACTGCTGCTAACGCTAAGGCTTATGTAGAAGAAGTAAAACGTAAGCTTAAAGAGATATTGTCAGGAGGTAGTGATGGCTGAACGAGCTGGATTAGATTTAGATGATATCAATGACGATGAAGTAGATATTACGTCATTAACCGGGCCGAAGAATCCAAAGCCAAAAGTTGATCGCAAAGAGTTAAATAAAGTATCTGAAGGCGCTGGTTTTGTGAGTCGTCAGGCTCCAAAGCAGAGGAGAAGGGGAGGGCGTACAGCTTACACTCGACAGAAGAACTTTAAAATGCGGCCAGACATGCCTGAGTTATTTGCTGATGTCGCTGATGGACTAGGTATAAAAGACTATGAATTATTAGAAATGGCTATCCAGGCTTTCTTAACTAAGCAGAAAATGAAGGAAGAGTTAGACAGATTTAAAAATATCATCGAATAAAATTCTAATGTGGAGAAAGGTAGAAAAGCATACATCCACCGATACTGAACCGATCGCTTATAAGGGCTGTTTATACAGCCCTTTTATTATTGTAAATATCTGCCTTTCTTTTGATTCCATGTTTCTCGTTGAGATATCCAACATGTTTGATGTCAGTCACATCGGTTTCTGGAAGTCTATGCACCTGCAGCTGGCCAGCAAGACGATATACCTCATCTTTCGATAATGCATCGCGAGGGAATGATTCGATATATCCACGAAGCTCATTACTTTTAACGACACCAGTAGGGCGTTCAGATTTGAACTCTGCATCGCCAGAGAACGACACTACGTTGATCATCTCGTCATGCGAATATTCAGTGATGGCCTCAATTGCTTTTAGATGGCTGAAGTTCTGCCGAATAGGATTCTGGAAAGTATGCTTATCAAACGAAGTATATTGGTACCAGATTTTTGAATCAGCAGTGCCAACAATAGAACCACTATAGAATTTTGTCTCGATGACAAATAAGCCACGGGATGAAATCAGAATGTGATCAACCTGGCTTGTGCCTTCAACGTAGTTTTTATCTAAGACGGGGAGGGTGACGTTGGAGAGTAGGGCATAGTCATTGTCTGACAATGATACGTTCAATACGTCGTTAACGATCTGCTCACCAATATGTACAGCATATTTTCTTTCCTGGTATTTCTTAGAGGTAAAGAAGCCACCAGCAAATCCCAGTAAAACCAGAAGTATAATTTCCATCACTTGTTCCTATGTTTCTTATTCCTTATATAAATAGATAACATGGAAGCTGATTCACGCAAGTGGCTGGAGATGTCATTTATGCAATAGATTTACCTTTATATGAAATGACATTGATTGCTGACGCTGAGGCTGTAGATACTGCTGTTTTTGGAAGCATGCGTATTCTACCGCCACGATTAAACATGCCAGATTCAATCATTACTCTGAGACTGGCTTCATCGGTACATTCAAAGTTTTCATTGCCCGTTAAGGTGTAAACATACATTCCGGACATAGGACCTCTTTGATATTTGTATGGGTGGCAGGTTTCACCTTTTCGGTTACGTCCGATAATATCTTTTAATAAATCGACCATAATTAACTTTTTTTGGTTAGTGAGCTGCAATTGCAGAATATTAATGAAATGTGTTGTTACCGTCTTGGGCATCGCCGGTCACTGAGTTATTAGTCAAGTCTGATCTGACAAGACCTTCTGTAGTGCATCCAAAATAGTCCGCAAGTGTTTCGATGAGATAGTAATCAATATCCGTCGTAAGACTAGTTTCAATGAGTGAGAGCTTGGCCGGCGTAATCCTAATCATAGTTGCGAGGTCGGTTGAGGTGAGTTTATGCAATTTTCTAAAGTAAGTGACGTTGGTGCCAAGGTATAGTTTTTTTCCTGTCATCGTCGTAACTCCAGTATCCAGTCATAGAGAATTTACGTTTCTGACATTGTTTATCAATTTCCTATGAACATCCAGTATTTTGTCATCACAGAAAGTTGCGTTAAGTGGCCCAGTTCAGAATTTGAATATTGAAAGAGGACAGGTATAACTTCTTTTTAGACAGTATTCGCTTTTTCCTATTGTTTGGCTGTTAATTATCTGTTTTATGTCAGTAACGATCCATTTTCAAAAAATATGTGGCTCTCAGTAAAAGCATGTCTACTAGTTAACATATAGGTTATTGAATATAATGGCAATTTATTTAATATCATAGTAAAACTCAGACCGATATTTATGAGTAAAAGTCGAGCTTAAGCGTGGTTTGATAGTAAAAGTATGTCTTAAAAGACGTGATACTTCTTTTGAGGTATGTAACTATGAGACTTAGTTTGTTGCAATTGATATCTGGATTTTACCGATATTATTAATAGCATTATGACTTAGTTAAGATCAGATAGGGCAGAGCATGGATGTGTCGGCTCTATTATCGATTTTCCTTTATATTCATAAGTTCAAGTATCAAGTTAAATAGTAAATCATGGCTTATTGATTTGTCTTTGTTTGCTATCGTATTTTCCCAATCAAAATTATTTTCATGTTTAAAGCTATCAGATAACCAGATTAGCATCGGAACATGTTTTTGGGCTTCAGGAGCAATTCGATAGGGCAGACCGTGGAGATATACACCGTTTTCACCCAAAGATTCACCATGATCAGAAATGTATAGAAGGCCAACATTATATTCAGACTCAAGGGTCTTTAATGATTCAATAGTATCAGCAATCAGTTCATCTGTAGCTAAAATACTGTTGTCATAAGCATTAATAATGGCTTGCTGTGAACACTTTTGCAGTTGATTTGTTTCGCATTCAGGGAAAAATTTCTTTTGGCTAACTGTACTACGTTTAAAATATTCCGGCCCATGGCTACCTAACTGATGCATCACAATAAATGCATCTTTTGAAGGTGGTATTGAAGCTACTTTGCTTTCAAATGCTGGAATTAATTCCAAATCGCTACATTGCTCACCATCACAATTAATAATATTTTGAGTTGGAATTCGGTCACACATCCCTTTACAACCTGAATTGTTATCCAACCAAGTTACATCAACGCCTGCTCGTTGAAGAATGTCGAGTACATTGTCACTATTTTTGGCTATATCAGCATCATAATTTGCCTGATTAAGGTATGAAAACATGCATGGAACAGAGATAGCTGTTGCCGTTCCGCACGAAGCAACATCACTAAAGTTCACCATTGTATCAGGAGCATTATCTAGCAGTTGCAATAGCTTTGGTGTTGTATTTCTATGATAACCATTAAGAGTAAAATGATCTGCCCTTGCCGTTTCGCCTACGATCATTACAAATAAATTGGGTTTAATTTTGTTAATTGGTGCCATTAACTTGGCATCTAATGCTACCAATTGAAATTCAGTTGGAAAAGCGGAGGCTACTATTTTTTCACCGACAGAAACACTTGCTGAAATGGCATTGAATGGCACGGCTAGATGCTTAACTTCACGATGATTCCGAAAAAAGGAAGAAAGTTCTTTGTAGTTAAACTGCAAAAATCCTGCGAGGAGGAAAATAGTTATTATCAGAAGTGTGAGCCATACTTTTAGTTGATGTCCAAAACCTCCCCATTGAATATTCATTTTTTTGTTTATCATGGCGGGTATAAACAAAAATAAAACTAAATGAAAAAATAATCCGGTTCCAATCAAGCCTTGGGCTTCATTCCAATCGGTTTCAACCACGTTTTGCAGCATATCCTTATCAATTAGGATGCCATATTTCATCATGAAGTAGCTGCTAAAGGCCGAAATAGTAATTAGTATCAGGATCCAACTTTTTAACAGTCTTTTAAACGAGAATAATGAAACCAATATAAGATTCATCATAAAACTAAGAGCGACTATCTTAAATTGAAGCGATGGCTCAAAAGCATTAAGTTGATTGAATAAAAAATAAAATATAGGTAAATTGTAAGCAACAGTGATAAATAGTGATGACAACACTATATATACCCAAGATGGGATTGCTATTGAGTTACTAATCGCTATATAAAATGTATTACTTTGTAAATAAAATGAAGATTTTTTTGCGAGAGATAACATTTTTAAATTCCACTTATAAAGTTATTAACTCCCACTTTATAAGTTGAATCTTAAAAAATGCTTAAATCTAATTTATTGACAATATTATTTTTACTTCAAACTGTTCTTTTTGCTGTGTGAAAGTGATTTGGCCTTGATGTAAATCAATAATCATCATTACTATCGATAGTCCGAGTCCAGCCCCTGCAATATGTTGGTGCTGGCTATGCCTATAAAAGCGTTCTCCCAAACGATCAGACTCCGTAATAATGTTGTTATTGTTTTTAATTGTAATTAGAACATTATTTTCTGGAGCATTTGTCACCTTAATTTCAACTACTTGTTCTTGCTCTGAATATTTGGCCGCATTATCCAATAAATTTCGCATCACTATTTGCAGTAAAGATGGATCACCATAAACTTCACAATTTCTATCAATCTTAGTTGACCAGCTTACTTTCTCTAATTGATGGATTGATAGCTGTGACATGCTTTGTTCAAGCAAATCATTCACATTAAGCCTTTGAGGAGCGAGTAGTGAAGACTGCTCAATTCTTGCCATAGCAAGTAATTGATTGACCAGATGAACCATCCTTTTACTGCCAGTATCTATTGCCGAAATTGCTTGTTGTTTTTCTTGTTCGGTTAAATCCGAGTTGAGATTTTGAGCATGTAATTGAAGAATACTTAGCGGTGTTCTAAGTTCATGTGATGCATCGATGATAAATCTTTTTTCTTTATCAAGATAAAGAGTTATCCTTTTTAACAAACCATTAATGGCTACTTGTATTGGTTTTAATTCACTGGGCAAGTTGGTGTGAACTTCAGTTAACTTTTCAGGTTTTTTATCTCTTAACTGTTGGCTTAAGTGACTAAGTGGTCTTAAACTTAGTCCAATAATAAAATAAATTAAAATACTTAATGGAATAATTAATAATAATAAGGGTCGTATTTGCGTTGCCGCCATGTGTCCACTCATTTCACTGCGAACATCTTCTCGCTGAGATGTATAGACCCAAATATCTTCGACAGGATCATACAAACTAAAGGTTATCCATTTATAATTTTTTTCCGCTATTTCATGGAAGCCTTCTGTTTTACTTTGTGCTAAAAAAGAAGTGGCATTTTCTGATAGTAATATTAACTTTTCATTACGCCATATCTGAAAAGCAATTTTGCTTTCATATTTATGCTCTGGGAACATCCTTTCTTGTGCAGAGGTGAGCTGCTCACCTGTATCAATTCGTGTGGGTACAGGGATTACGATGGGGTCTTCAGAAAATTTGTTGGGGTTAACTTTATATAAGGTCCACAATAAGCGTGCAGTTTGAGCAAGCTGAGCATCATAAATCTCGTCCATTTCGTGAAGTGAGTTATGGTACGAAATTGAAGCTGTCATCCCTAATATGATGATCATCAGTAGATTAATACTAACTAACAACCATAATTTGATCGAGTTAAACGTCATATTCTTCTACTAACATATACCCAATTCCTCTTACGGTTCTAAACAAATCATTTGATAGTTTTTTTCTCAGATGATGAATATGAACTTCGGTTGCATTGCTGTCTATGTCACCCTCCCAACCATAACTTAATTCATCAAGATATTGTCTGCTTAGAATACGATTGGGGTTCATCATAAACTCCTTTAACAAAAGAAATTCTCGTTTTGTTAATATGACGCTCTGACCGTTATATTCACAGTCATGAGTCTGTAAATCTAATCTCAAGCTTGAAATAAATAAAATATCATCCTTTCGTTCCGAACTGCGTCTTACCAGCACACGAATCCTAGCTTCAATTTCACGAACGTCTGTGGGTTTAACTAGGTAATCATCTGCACCATTGTTCAAAGCTGATAACTTAATTTCGATTTGGTCTTGTGCTGTTAAGACTAAAATAGGCAATGTATGTCCATTTTTACGTATAGATTTAATTAGTGGAACAGCTGAGCCATCGGGTAAGCCCAGATCCAGAATCAGTAATGCAAACTCACCGTTCAAAAGAGCTTGTTTGGCATGTAGTCCAGTCGTGCAGTGTTCCAATTGATAACCCATACGCTTTAATGCGGTTATGATCCCTAACGCTAATAGCTGATCATCTTCGATTAACAAAATTCGCATTATGTTATTTCCTCACTTATCAAACCATTTCGGCCGTTTTTTGATCGGAATAAAGTAATTTAAAAATGACATAGCTTGAAAACAAACAAATAAATAAAGTTGTGATGTCATGTGAGAGAAAATGTGCTCCCCTTAATTGTTGGCTAAAACCAAAGAGTAAGCCAAAGCCCATGCCGATTCCCAGACCATAATATCGCCAAGCTGGTTTTATCTCTCTCAACATAAAAAATAATGCTACCCAAGCATAACCAATGCTGGCATGGCCGGCGGGGAAACAGTAAGCCATGGGCAGACTGTTGGATCTATGAGCGAATAAGCTTAAATAGGGTCTATCACCACCAAACAACTCTAAACTCCAGGGGCAGTCAATGTCGGTAATAGATTTGAGATAACTGACAGCAACAAATGAGACGATTAATGACAATGTTAGTCCTTGCCATGCTCTAGCCAGGGAGGAGTATTGTTTATGTTTAACGGTGAAAAAAATGGTGATAACTAATACTGATAGCACTGCTATATAATTCAACCATCGGCCACCATCATGTAAAACTTCATTGGTTAGCCAATGTTTTCGTAAAAGCCATTGCTGTCCCTCTAAAGCATAGATATAACCAGCAAGCTTCAGATCTCCTCCAAAATACTCTAGTCCCATCATTAAGCAAAAATACACTAGTAATAGTAGCCAAAAGTTATGGTTCCTATAGATAGCTTGTTTCACCATAAAATAATTAACCACGTCAAAAAAGCCGTAACCAAACTTACAAACACTGCAGCAGAACCAATATCTTTTGCCTTACCACTCAACGTATTAAACTCATGACCAATCCTGTCAACAACGGTTTCTAATGCCGTATTGAGTAGTTCAGCGACAACGATAAAAGCCAAGCTAAAGATCAACATTACTTGCTCAACTGATGTGATATTAAGCAAAAATGTGATTGGCACCAGAAATACAATAAGTAGGAGCTCTTGGCGAATGGTAGCCTCGCTTTCCCAGCTGGCACGTAATCCTTGGTATGAATACTGTGTCGCATAAAACAATCTTTTTAATCCCGTATAGCCCGTCTTCATTTTTTACCTCAACAAAAATTACTAGGATCATATTATGTTCGATTTCTTAAGCAACGCTTAAGTATTGAAATTTATATTGGCCTCAATTCTTTGCAGCTGACTACTCATATCAGCCAATAAGACGCAGTTAATGCATACGGGAAATATAAATAAATGCTTAAGAATCTAAACCGAACCTGGCTGATATTTGGGCCATATCAATTATTTATCAAAATCATGTTGCTAGGATTGTTCATCCTCTCATTATCGAGAATGGGTTTGGTGGTTTGGCAATGGGAAAGAGTTTCGGCTGTCACAGACCTTTGGACCATGTTCAGTCAGGGGGTTAGATCGGATCTGATTATTATGGGAATGTTAATGAGTCCCATAGCTCTTCTACTACCAATACTTGTTAATCGATGGTGTTGGTCTGTCTCTCGGTGGATATTATTGATATGGAGCGTATTGATCCTGACGTTTATTGTTTTTATGGAGATTTCTACACCCGCTTTTATCATGCAGTATGATCTGAGGCCAAATCGTCTGTTCATTGAATATCTTAAATACCCTCATGAAGTATCTTCAATGCTATGGAACGGTTTCAGGGCTGAAGTTCTGGTAGGGAGTCTGGTAACGATTTTATCAGGTTGGGGCATCACACGATTACTCAAATTACAATTCATCAACTTCAAGTTTGAATGGCCAGAATGGAAGATATGGTTGTTTTGGCCTGTCTTGGTGGTAATCCTAGCTTTGATGATCCGGTCTTCACTCGGACATCGTCCAGCAAATCCAGCATTATTTGCCAGAACTTCAGATGCCATGGTTAATAGTCTTTACATCAATTCGGCATGGTCTGTTTATTTTGCTATTTACAATATGCAGCACGAAGACAAATCCTCAGAGCTTTATGGAAAAATGTCTCATGAAGAAGTCCTTGGCACGTTGAGTCAACTCTATCCATGGATTCCAAATGATTCAGACGCAAAGAATCCTACCATGCATTTTCAGCAAGCAACTCAACACCGAGATAAACCACTCAATTTGGTAATAATTCTGGAAGAAAGCATGGGAGCAAGTTATGTTGAATCTCTTGGTGGACTGCCGGTAACACCAAATCTCGATCGATTAAAAAACGAAGGTTGGTGGTTTGAACAACTTTATGCAACCGGAACGCGATCTGTTAGGGGTATTGAAGCGGTGGTCAGTGGTTACCTTCCGACTCCTGCTCGAAGCGTTGTTAAATTGTCGTTGGCCCAACAAAACTTTTTCACACTTGGTGGTTTATTAAAACAACAAGGCTACTTTACTGAATTTATTTACGGTGGAGAGTCTCATTTTGACAATATGGCCAGCTTCTTTATTGGCAATGGCTTTGAATCCGTCATTGATGAGCGTGATTTTAAGGATCCAATCTTTACAGGTAGCTGGGGTGTGTCTGATGAAGATTTACTCAATAAAACACATCAGCGTCTTTCGGAGTTAAATGCCAAAAATCAACCATTTTTGAGTTTTGTTTTTACCTCTAGCAATCACACTCCATTTGAATATCCTGATGGTCGTATTCAACCTTATGACCAGCCTAAACAAACGGATAACAACACGGTTAAATATGCTGATTACGCATTAGGAGAGTTTTTTGATAAAGCTAAACTAAGTGATTATTGGGATAACACACTGTTTCTCGTCGTAGCAGACCATACTAATCGGGTTTATGGTGATGACCTAGTGCCAATCTCTGGCTTTCAGATTCCGGCAATGATACTAGGAGCAGACACTGAATCTAAGCAGATTAAAACCGTTTCCAGTCAAGTTGATTTAGCTCCCACATTGTTATCTCTAATGGGCGTTTCTGCGAATCATCCGATGATTGGACGCGATTTAACCATTGAGTCAGAACAGCTTTCACCTGGCCGCGCCATGATGCAGTTTGCTGACTATTTTGCACTTATGAAGGGGACAGATGTGACGGTTTTAAGGATGGATCAACCAGCGAAATCTGGACAATATGATAGGTTAAAAAGACGTATGGAAGTTATAGGCGACGCAAGTGAGTCACAAGAGAAGGAAGCTTTAGCACACTCCTTGTTACCTTCTTGGCTATATCGAGAACAACGTTATGGAATCAGTGATTAGCAATACATTATGTTTCATACTTTAATGAAAAATTTGCAATTACTTATCGACGTAGTTTCAAGATCATGCTCAGGATGTATTTAAAACACGATTCATATGGATATGTTCTAAGTTCAAACTCATCCATTTTAAAACATCGATTAAGTTAAGCCTTTCTTAAGTTTCAAGTCAGACAATGCTGCTTCCTTATCAGATTGAGTAAGCGGCCTAATATGTCAAATCAAACGAGCAAGCAACTTGAATTTGCTGAAAAATATACTGAACAACATGCTAAAGCTTATTTCCAGAAACACACAGATGGTTTAGCAAGAAAACTGTCAAACTGGCGTGATCAACAGATCGCCAGAAAAGCCTTAAGAATAGCGGGTAATCCGACGAGCGTATTGGATGTCCCGTGTGGCACCGGACGCTTTTGGGATGTGCTGACTGAAAATCCTAAAAGGCATGTCTATGCCAGTGATAACAGTCAGAAAATGATTGATATAGGACTGCAATATCGCGAAAAACAACTCACTAAGAAAATAGATACATTTAAAGCTTCTGCTTTTTCATTACCACTTAGTGACGGTTATGTTGACAATATTTTCTGCATCCGTTTATTACACCATATTGGTTATTCCGAGGATCGTCTTAAACTATTAAAAGAATTTCACCGTGTAAGTAAATCCACAGTGATTGTTTCTCTTTGGGTGGATGGTAACGTTAAAGCCTGGAAACGAAAAAAACTCGAATCGAATCGAACTAAACGCCATTATCAGAACCGTTTTGTCATACCTCAACGGACTATTGAAAAAGAATTCAACGAGGCTGGTTTCACTATAAAAGCCTATCTAGATTTCATCCCGAAATACGCGATGTGGCGAACTTATATTCTCGAAAAAAATGAGAATATTTCATGTTAAACACTATCAATAGAGTCAGTTTGTTACGCTCGCCCCATAACAAGGACAGTAATGTTTTTGAAGAACTTTGGCATATTAATTCACCCTGGTTTGAAACACCCAATGTTCGTCGCGGCGGTTGGAGTGGTGTTGTCAAATGTATGATTGATAACTTTGGGAGATCAGAAAAAGTTTTTATCAAGCGGCAAGAAAATCATATGACAAGGACGCTTATACATCCACTTAACGGTATTCCAACTTTTTTGCGTGAATACCATAACATTCAATTACTTCACGCCATAAATATACCAACGTTGGACGTTTTATATTTCGATACAAAAGGCGCCAAAGCTGTTCTAGTTACCAAGGCTTTAGAAGGGTATATCAGTTTGGATAAAATTGAACTTTCAACTTTAGTCTCACAAGACAAAAAAACATTGATATCAAGTATAGCCAAAGTCATCCGCGATTTACATCAACATAACTACCAGCATAACTGCCTCTACCCGAAACACATCATGGTTCGTCAAAGTGCAAATGGTTGGGATGTAAAACTTATCGACCTTGAAAAGTTGAAATATCGTTTAGTGAAAAGCCGGGCAGTCATCCATGATTTAACAACTTTTGTTCGTCATCTAAGTGATATCTGGTCAGGGAGGGATAAGGTAATTTTTTTTCAAGCTTACTTTGAACAGTCGAAAATTTCGTGTCAGTCAAAAAAAATCATTCATACAGTGTGCAAAAAGATTAAATGGAAAGATGATGCCAGAAAACAATTTGAATCAGCACCCCTCACTTGATTGTGATGGCTAGGATATGAACCGGCAGGGGTAGAGCAGTTTTACAAAATAATACAAGGGTTATTTAACACTTTTTATTTTATGGGCTGAGATTAGGTGAGGGTGCTGCATTATCTTTTAAGCATGTTAATGTCGAAAACAGAGAAATACACATGTTAAGGAAACGCAATACAGAACTTAAAGTCTTCATGGATTCAGGAACACAAGCTGCTAAGGGTTTGAATAACACTTCGGGGTGATTGGACGGTACATTATTTTGGCGAATTCTTAAAAACGGAGTCTTAACGAAACGCTGGAAATAGGCAGGAACACCAGCATTAACCCCACATGATTTCTGGCGCACATTTATATCCAGTTTATTAGCTAAAGGTGTTGATCTATTAACCGTGCAAATAATGGCCGGCCACAGTGATCCACCCAAGACGAGTGAATACGATCTTAGGCCTGAAGAAAATATGAGTACCGCAGCAACAATGTTGCATTTACCTTTTTACTAATACATCGGAGCTTTGGACATACTTTTATTACAAACATCAGAGCTTCGGACATAGTTTTAATGCAAAGAGACATACTTTTACTAAGAATCACAGTTCTCTTTTTCCTATTGTTTGGATTTTAATTATCTGTTTTATGTCTGTAACGATCTATTTTCTAAAAATAACATATATGCAACCTTATTCCAGTAAAGATGCTTTTTTTGACAGATAGTCTGATAACTGACATTATCAGACTATAGGTTTTTGGGGTAGAGTGGCTTTTCACTTATTCTTCAAAAAATGAGCGAAATGCTATAAAAAAGTATTTTTACTAAAATCATGTGGTTTTCAGGACTAATACTATGTTCGATGATTTATAGAACAGTAAAAGTGTGTCTGAAGCTTCGTATTGATCAGTAAACGTATGTCCAAAGCTCGCAGTAGATATAAATGCATAGTCAAAGAGAAGAAGGTTTTGAAATATGGGTTCAGTATCACTGACAAGTGTTTTTGATTCGTTACCGACGGAACTACAGGGTCAGGTCGAAGAGCGAATACGGATTTACCAAAATGCATTTGCAGATAATACGAATCGAGCACGCGCTGCAGATTTTAAGGTTTATAAAGCCTGGTGTGATCAACATGGTTTAAGAGCTATTCCTGCAGCGCCAGATCAGTTGGAGCGTTTTATTTGGGATATGGCCACAAAGCCTAAGTGCAATAAAGATACTGGTGAAGTTATCTTCATTGAAGAAGATGGCAAGAAAGTCATGGTCACTGAGCAAAACAAGTCCGTTGCAACCATAGAGCGTTATATGGCAACGATCAAATACCTTCATAAAATTGGTTTAGCCGCGGTTCGTGATGTCACGCATGACTATGAGTACGGCAGCAATATAACTAACCCCGTGGCAGCTGAGCGAGTCAGGATGGCTTTAAAGTCGGTTGCCAATAAGTATCGAAGTCGCATTCAGCGTCAGGCTGCACCAATCAAGTATGAAATGCTGGATAGAATAATCGACAGTCTTGGTGATGATTTGAGAGACAAGTTATACAAAGCTCTCATATCAGTGGCTTTCGACACGATGATGCGCTGTTCTGAGCTGGTACGAATTGAGCTTGAGCATATTACTTTCGATTCGGATGGTACGGGCAGTATTTACATAGGCTGGAGTAAAACGGATCAGAAAGGTGAAGGTAATGATCGATATATTTCTGCAGAGACTGTCAGTCTTATAAATGACTGGTGCCATAAAGCCCATATCGAGAGTGGCCTGTTATTTCGTTCAGTCGATTATAAGATGGAAGTGTTACCCGCTATGCATAAAGACCGGGTTGCAAGAATATTTAAGAATCTGGCCAAACGATGTGGCTATAGTTTTACAGATATTTCGGCGCATTCAACCAGAGTTGGTGCTGCACAAGAGTTGCTAATGGATGGTGCAAATTTGCCAGGTATGATGGTTGCTGGTGGATGGAAGTCAGCTACTATGCCAGCACGATACGCACGAAGATTGGAGGTTAAAAAGGGTGCGATGGCAGAAATGTCAAAAAGAAAAGGAAGAAGTCGTTCTGACTAATGGCTCCTTGAAGTGCTAAGGTTATAGTCGAAAAGATATTTTCCATTTAGAAAGAACAATGTAAGGTTGATTCAATGGGCTTGGTATGAGGTAACAGAAATCCCTGTCAGGAGTAGACCATGGACAGTTTTGTAGTAACACTTTTAGTGATAATGCTACCAGGTATTATTGCAGTAGTTATAGCTGATAAAGTTGTGTCACATGCTAAGTGGACATCTTTTAAGTATGCAATGTACTCATATCTTTTTGGTGTAAGCAGCTATGCATTACTCCAGTCTTTCTATTGGTTTTTTGATATTTTGAGATATTTTTATTCCTCAATATTTTCTACCATTACCCCTCAATATCTCAGTTTTAGCTCCCTTTCAACCTGGAGCGCGGTGACTAGTGAAACTCCTCTTATTGCAGCTGAGGAAGTGATCGCAGCAATGGCTATATCAATCCTTATTGCCTACTCATCTGCTTGGTTAATAAATTACAAACTTTTTAATAAAATTGCTAAGAAACTCAGCATATCAAACAAGTATGGGGATGAAAGCTTATATTCTTTCTTCCTGAATGCTGATGGTTTTAAATGGGTTTACGTGAGAGACAGAGAAGCGGAACTTACATATCAAGGACGTATTTTATCGTATAGTGGGACGGAATCATTTCAAGAACTAGTATTGTCAAAAGTCACTGTTTACAGATATTCTGATTCTGCGTTTTTATATTCTGTTCCAGGCATTTATCTCGTCAAAGAGATGGGTAAATTTGTGATTGAAGTGGTCCCAAAAGAATTTTTAGGGGAGACAGATGAATCATAAAAATCCAGATCCTAGTTGTAAATTAGAATTAATAAATACTGAAGAAGATAACTTTCTAAGTGAAGGTAAGGTTAGATCACAAGAAAAGGGATCAGGTTCAGGCAAAGCTAGACCTATTAAGCCCCCACCCGCACCAGAACCAGAAAAAGCTACCCCAGTCAGCCAGAAAAAGCCAAATACATAAAATGCAGCTATGTTAGATGGACGCTAAATCAATCTTTACTAAACGATTTAAGATTGATTATTTCGTTATGGAAGTTTATTATTTAATCACACTCTATTGACTTAGAGCACTTTGCCAAACCACTAAGGTGGATGGTGATAACGAAAGCCGCACAGCAATAACATTGCATGCGGTTTTTTTGTTTTTGGGCTTTTTATAGCTCAACCCACACGGGACAGATACTTTGTCCCTGTGTGACATTCATATCTGCCCCGTAATTACTTTCTTTTACGAGGGCATTCCCCATGAAAACACTTATTATTTTTATTGCAGCAATGGTGATTATTACTTCCACTTTTGCTGCCGGTACCGCTGATAGCTTTTCAGATATTCAAAGCAAACGTGCTGCTCAAATTGAAGCACAGCTTCCTTAGTCCTGGTTGATCGATTATGGAAAGCACACATGGATATTCTGAATATGATGAAGCCTGGTTTACAGAACCTACCGTTTCAATGGCCAGCTACTATGAAAGATTGCAAAATAATGTCGAATTGGCCTTAAAGCCATTAGTACCCTATCTTGTAGAACTCAATTTAATTAAATCATATAGCGATTTATTGATGGTGGATAATGAACTGCTGAAGCTCATGGAGTCGTTTGAAATGGCTCGTGTAGAACTGAATGAAGGGTATGACGAAGGTGTATTGGCAAGAACCGGAGGTCATCATAAGGATTATTTGGATCTTTATCAGGATGCTCTCCGGGGCCGTGATACTCCCCGAACTGGCTGTATCTGTTTGAGTGGTGATAGTTTTGATATTCCACCGATTCAAATCATATCGGCATACCTGCATGATAAAAAGAAAATGCCGACCTTATGAAAAACATAAGGCCGGCATTATTGTTTAACTCTTTGTCGTTTTTTCTCCTAGGGGGTAACCATTGCGTCGAAGCTGTCTTGACTTGTTGTAAGGGCTTCGATTGTGTCTTCGAGTTCATTCTCGATACGGCTAATTTTCTTTTGAATGGAATCAATGCGTGTATTTCTTGTGGGTGTCGAAAATGGGCTACCGGTGCCACTAAGTAATTGCGTGGCATGTTTAGAGCTTGCGTTAGAGGCTGCCGTTTGGGATGGGATTGCTAATTCCATGCCTGGCTTAATGTTTCCGATATCAGCACCCAATAGAGCTGAGTTATTTTCATGTATCGCTGCTATCATTTGATGAACCGTTACATCCTGTGCTTTGGTTTTTTCAGCAATCTTCCATAAGCTATCACCGGCTTGAACAGTATAAGTCTGTGCAATAGCTGGGGAGGCCAGCATTGCGGTGAAAAGTATACTTACAAAGCTTCTTCCTATTCTCATCATCAACCTCATTCTGTGGACCATCGAACAGTTTCTTCAACTTGGAGCTGTCCTGAAATTACGAGTGATTTAGCGTGTTCTGATAGTGATTTTCTGCGTTGTTGATACATTTCATGGTTTAGGCGTGGTAATGCTGCTGCACCCTGAGAAAGAATGCTGCGAACTTGGGGAGTAGCTTTTAACGTTTCGTAAATACAGTGTGTCTTACCAGTTATGCCGTGCACCAGATGTTGGCAAATAAAGCCCTGCATTGCTTGTGGAAGTAATTCGTCATGCTGATCTTCAAGTAATGCGAGCATTCTGGTGACGACTTCCTGAATATTTTCTGCGTGAAGTGTTGCAAATACTCTGTGGCCAGTTAAACCAGCCTGAATAGCAGCTTCAGCCGTAGTGGGATGGCGAATTTCACCGATAACAATATTGCGTGGATATTGACGCATAGCCTCATGCACACCTCCGTGGAAACTGCCAACGGTTACACCGACTTCACGCTGACAGATTAGTGGGTCACTATGGTTGTACTCGATTGGTTCTTCAATTGTTACGGTATCACCGAGTTCGCCACGCTCAGACAGATAGTTGATTAGAGATGCCATCGTAGTGGTCTTACCACCACCGGTTGGACCGGCAATAATAATAAGTCCTGATCCGTTAATCAGAGAAAGAATCTTGTCCAGCTCAAAACCAAGATCATCTTTAATGTGTGGTATAAGAGAGGGATTGCGTCGCATTGCACAGCCCCATCCACGGTCACTATTAAAGATATGGCAACGCCAGCGATCACCTTTCCACATCACAGTGGCATCGGTTACTTCCACTGTCTGCTCAGGACGATACTCTTCCATTATTTCGTCATAAAGCCTTTTCAGCTCATCCCATGAGTCTCCTTCGTTGATAATTTCTGTAGATCTATGCTGTTTAGTTAATGCGAAACTTGCGAATAGTTTGATGTCATTAATGTCATTTAGCATTAGGTTTAAGCCTGTTTATTGTTCTGTCGTTTTTTACACTGAATGATCTAAGCTCATTCTTGGTCTCTTTCATTAAGCTGCTATGTTTTTCATTTTTGGCGTCATGGATTCTGCCAACACCTGAGCTGGAATAAATATCAAAGAAATCTATACCAGGCTCTTCGGGCTGAAGTCGAAGACGTAAGATGACTAATGCGAAAGCAGTCTGATTCACCCAGAATAGTGTTGACAGATTCGTAGCCTTCCCAGCCTTCAGAATCGGCTCGTGCGCGTGCATCAGCAGAACCATTTACTACGATTTGCACACCCATTAGATCCCGAACATTGCCACGGATTTCAGCATAGACGTATACCGCTCTTCCTAAGCAATACTCAGTGTTGAAAGCTATATTCTGCTTGCCACCCACATTTACTCCAGCGCTTTTTTTCCATACGCCACTCACACAGGACATAAGTTCACCTGTATTGGTGGTCCCAACCTGTTTAGATGTACAGGCAGTACCTTCCGTATAAGAATTTCTAAGCCGCGCATAATTCATGTCTGCATAGTTCATACGTGATTCGCCGCTACCATCCCATTTATAATTTGGATCTTCATTATCAACAAAACTTGCTCCCCTAATTTCACCGGTGGCATTTAGATTTTTCAGGTTATTGATATCATTTCCGCCCATGTCCAGATTACCTGTCATTGATCTAGAGCCATCTCTAGGCAACAAATGCTCAAGAGCTGGTATAGAAGCAGGCATAGGTACCGAAACAGAGACTAAATTGCCTGATACCGTGCTTGATGGAAGGTAGCCGTTAAGGATTTCAGCATTCCCTGCAGTAACAGCGTCAATCGACACAATGAAGCGTTTACCATCACCTGTGGTGCAGCTCGTAGCCAGATTTGTACCGAAAGGTGATCGGGTGCTAAAACTTTGGAGGTAACTTTCATTATTTAGAGTATTGATGGCTGATACGCAATTGTCTGATTCACTTGGCCATTCACTGTCTTGCTCTGCAGCATAGTTTTGAGCTGACTGAAAGAGATCATTGATTTCAGCAACTGTTATTGCAATCCGATCTTCTTCAAACTTCTGAATGTGCTGATAGGCAAATGGAGCAGCCATAATGCTTATGACCATCATCACAGCCAACAGCTCAATTATCGTAAAGCCAGATTGTCTCAATGTTTGAGAGCGATATTTAATCATCTTTGGACTCCAAATAGAGGTGACGTTTGTTGTAGATTGAAGTGACAACTGATGAGCGATTAACGCCCCGTGGCTTATGGCTAACCAGGAGAATAGTACTAGCACCAGAGGACGTTGATATGGTCTCAAATGGATTGATATCCCGTAGCGGAATAGTCACTCTTACAGTGGCATATTGTCCGGTAGTGGTTATTAAGTAGTTCGTTCCCCAATAGGTCTGCAATGGGCTGCTAGTTAAGCCCTGCAAGTTAGCCTCATAATTATTGAGTAAAGTAGCAATCTCACTAGTAGAAGCATCTGTAAAGTTATCACCACCTGGTAAGCGTCTAGCGACATCAGCTGATGCAGCAAGTGCTTTCATAGTTTCAACTGTGGAAATCACCCGGTGCGATTCCATAACATCTTTAATCACGGGCATACCCAGCGTGGCTATGATTGAAAGCACTACTGTGACTACCAATAATTCGACGAGCGTGTAACCTTTCACTAACCACCACGCGACAGTAGCATTGGTGCATAGAAACCTGCAGCAATTAAAAAAACCGTAAATACGGCGGATATCATGCCAACATGCAACGCTAGCTTAGAGAAGCGTTTTCCCGTAACGAATATTTCTGTGATTAGCATCCCTTTGATACGCACAAGTAATTTGTGTCGTGCTTCGTCATGGGCTGCATCGAACGCTTTCATACCAATAATAAAACTAGGTGACCAGTATTGAGCGAGTAAGCTTTGAGGAATAGTCACACCTTGCTCTACACCTTCCATAATTGACTCGACAGCTAATTTATTTGTCCCGCTGTTGTTTTTAGCAATCAAGTTAAGGGATTTGTCTGGGCTGAAGCCTGACGCAAACAGTGGCATCCAAGCAGCAAGGAAGTTTGCCGATCTTCTGGCTTTTAATAGCTCATCAAGTTGTCGTACACCCCAGATGCTGCGAAATTCTGAGACATTGTTCCAAAGGTAGCGGATTCCAGCTATAGCACCACCCAGAACTGATAAGAATAGAAAGGTGTGGTCAGTTTGAATTGCCCTTAATTGAACGATAAGGCGCGTTGCATTGTTTTCTTTAAGCTGTGGTACGTCGATGATTTGTTGAGCTGGACCTCCCAGTATTAAGCTCAAGAGCAAAATGGATGATATTCCGAGGATGAGATAAGTTAGTCCCAGCTTCAAATCCGCGCTGGTGGCTTTTTTCAGCTCAATATCCTGCTGAATGTTTTCAACTGCCATATTAATGGCTTGACTCATGCGGCCTGACTCTTCACCAGAGCGAACAAGCAACACTACGTTTCCATCGACCCCAAATAGCTCTAAATAATCTGATATTCGTGAGGCGTGCTCTATTCTGGGATCTTGCGTATGCTTCTTCAGGAAAGGGGTGCTTTCTGCAATTTCAGTAATGCCTTGAGTTATATCGGCTCCTGAATCCACAAGCGTTGCAACTTGAGCAACAAGAAGTAATTGTTCTTCCGGCTTGAGTTTGTTTGAACCAATCTTTAATCCAAACGGTATTTCCCATGAGCCTTCAATTGCATCCTCAAGTCCAGGCTGCTCAAGAAGAGCAACCTGATGTTCTGCTTCCATCAAGATAAGGCGAGTATTGCCATCCAAATATCGAAGTTTAATAACGAATTGCATTATGGCATTACCAATTCAACTGTTACGTTTGAGCCAGAATAGGATGCATTATTAATATGCTCAACTTCAGATGAATTTAGACGTGTCGCTAAATTAGTACCATCTTCATCATCTGGTACCGGCATTGAGATATTGAAGGTATTACCGGCTACACTAACCGTCCAATCCGTATCCCAAGCAGTCTGATCGCTCAAACCGTAACGCGTTAGTTCTGCTTTGTCACAGTTACCATAGCCACGATTGATGCGGTAGCACTGAGTAACAGCTGAAAGAAAGTCACGTTCAACAAAGTAGGTAGCAACGTCCACATTCGCACCGCCCACCCATGCGTTAAAACCACGCATTCCTATGGTGCCAAGTATGGCTAATACAGTAACGACGATCATGAGTTCGATTAATGTGAAGCCTTTTTGGGCTTTTTGTTTAAGATTTAGGTTCATTTACTTTTTCCTTAAAAATTAGAGCAGGTTGGTTTCACGGCCATAAGTGAAGTGTTGGCCATAGCTCGCAAGCGGAGAAAGCCTGGCTTCTAGTTCACTGATAGTTGTTGTTCCTCGGCGGACCATGTTGATACCGTTGTCCCACATGGTGGAGTATTGGTGGTTGCGATGCTTCTCTTCGATAACATTTGCAGATGTACCTTCAAGAATTTGATTTTGTGTCCATGGGTCGATAATCATCAGCTCAGAAACTAGACTGCGACCTGAGTAACCACCATCACATTTGGAACAACCTTTATGGTCTGCAACCTTAATGGGCTCACCAAGTTGAGGTGCACCACGCAGGCTTGAGTACTTCTCAGCAACACCTGGATTCTGTCCAAACTCTTCTTCTGTGGAGCACTCTTTACAAACATTTCTCACCATTCGCTGTGCTGATATTGCAAGCAATGAATCGGCAAGGGTTGATGGATTAACACCCATATTTGTCAATCGACTAATGGTTTGAACCGCGCTATTGGTATGCATCGTGGCAAGAACCAAGTGACCGGTCATGGAGGCTTCAATTGCAAGATTAGTGGTTTCTAGATCGCGAAGCTCACCGACTAATATTACATCCGGATCTTGCCGAAGTTTTGTTCTTAACCCTTCAGCGAATGTCATGCCGGCTTGAACATTTATCTGGGTTTGATTGATGCCAGGTAATTCAACCTCGACAGGATCTTCTAATGTTTGAATAGAATCACCAGGGCGTAACTCTTGGATTAGCTGGAGCATGGCGTACAGCGTTGTTGTTTTACCACTACCAGTGGGGCCGGTAACTATTACTAATCCTTTTGGAGAGCGACAAAGAGTCTTTAGGGTTTCATACTCAACTTTCGGGAAGCCAATGTCTTTGAGCTGCCTTTGCTGGCCTGTTGGATTCAATAGCCGCATAACAAAATAGAAATAGGGGTCACCACCACTCATTACTGGTGATGCAGCTAGACGCACCTGTATGTCTTTATCCTTCCAGAGATAGTTAAACTTTAAATCAAGTGGTTTAGTTGGCTTTCCACCGATTTTTCCAGCCCGTCCAAGCAATTTGTTCGACCAGTCTTGATATTCATCCATACTGATTTTATGTTGATATGGCTTGATTACCCCATCCGAGCGAAACTGAATTGATAAATGTTTGCGTGTGCGAGGTGAGACATGGATATCACTGGCACCTATTTCTAAGGCGCTTTCGATCATTTCATTAATACTTTTATCTAACTCGGTTTTGCTGGCAGCTTGAGTTAATGTAATAGTGGAAGTGCCTATTAATATGCCAGTTTTGCTAAAGTTGACTTTCCCTTTAGCCTGCTCTTCTAGCATTTCTTCAATTGTGTGACCATAAGGGTTCACAATGTATAAGGTGTCGTTTGCAATTCCCCATCCAGCACCTTCATGATCAAACTCACCAACATCAATGCTATAGATCGGTTTATTACTTAATTTAGAAAAAGCAGTAGCTATATCTGCGGCAGAGACGCCCTCTTCAATCAGTGAGTGATAGATTGCTTCGTCAGACTCTGGTATTGGCCAATGCGATGATTTGATTGAGTCTGTAACGCCTTGAGATATAAGCTTTTCTAGTATGCGTTGAAATAGTTCAGTTGTTCCAGTCATAGTAATCACCAATTTAAAACTAAGGTTTTGGAATTAGAGTTTCCGGAGTGTTTAATGCGTACTTTTGAGGCATCTATATGGGTAATAACCCACTCTCCAACTGTGTCTCCGACAAGGGCCCATTGAGTCTCACCAGAATATTTAAGTTTTGCACTATCATTCTGGATCGCTTCTAACGTAGGACTGACGCTTGACTTGCTTTTAATTCCTTCAATTGAAAAAGAACTCTCTTCCAGTGATGTAGCTAGATGGGGTTCTTGGCTACCTATCACTGTCGCAAGGTCATTAAGAGGGTCTTGCCGGATATCTAAATCAGCTTCGCGACAGTCAATACCCATTTCATGGCAGTCTCTGATAAGCATTGCTTGAGAGTGCTTTAGTTCGAGAATTTCTTTTTGCTTTCTGAGCTCTGTTAATGCCTGTTCATGTCGAATTTGATCAGCTGTTAATCCTGTTTGGTTTTCAGCAGAAATAGGCTGGGTAAAGGAGATAAGTATTCCTGGTAGCAATAATGTAAGTATTTTTTTTCTCATAACGACCTCTTAGTTTTCTAATTCCGAACCTAACGCTGCGAAGCTCAGGCCAATTACTTCATTGTCTATGGCTGCAGCACCAAAAATTACAGGAACCACTTTCTGGATCTCTATCGCTGCAATTGCAACATTTCTACTGTTTCCCTGAATCACGCCATACCAGGGTGTTCCTCCAGGTATATCTGAGTCGAGAATGCCCGCATCCTTGGCTTGTTTGAGGGGGGAGACTTTCACGCCATGCGTACTGGCGATTACAGTTATTGAGTGCCAGATGTTTGGAAGCAGTGGTAGATCAGCTTTTTGGCTGACAATTTCTACTTGATCATTAATCTGAGATATTTGCCGTTGTAGATTTTCTATACTTGGATATTCTCTGGAAGCGTTTCCAGTGATTATGTAAAAAGCAGCAAGCATTGAAGAAACTAAAATAATTGCAATATTTCTAATGATTGGATTAGTACGCTTCATCGTTCACCCATTGGATAATCGTTGTGTTAGCTGAAATGCGCTTTGACTGTATTCCCATATCTGCCAGCATGCTTAACCTGGCTCTTGTGTCGCGAGAATCCTCAACTTCAATTGCTATTGGCTGGTTAGGAAGTAAATTAATCTCGCCAGATATATTGCTGCCTGTGAATGCATTAGTTACCTGATAAAGGCTAGATAAGGCTTTTGTTTGTGACGGCCAGTTTTCAAGTTTTTGACGATTAACAGCAGCAAGAGCTTGTTCAGCGATGTGAAGTTCAGTGTTTACTTTGCTGAATTCCTTCATGTGTGATTTATGATGATGTGCTAGGCCCGTATCCACTAGAAGGGCGAGTCCACTCACCAAGGCTACGGCTAGAAAACCTTGTTGCTGTGCTTTCTTTTTGACCAGTACTGCTGCAGCAATACGTTCTTTGTGTGTCAGTAATGGAGTGTCTGGCAATTTAAGGTCAGAAATACTGACGGTGATCTCTTCACCGTCAGCAACTGTTATTCCTTCTTGAATCGCAGGCCCAGGTAGACGTTGTAATTCATCATGAAACAGTGAGCCTGTATGCAGAAGCCCTTCATGGCTATATAAGTAATAGCCAAAATCTTTGCTTTCAGTCGTAAAGATGTATTGCAAACGCTTGCTGGTATCAATCAACCCTGATGCAATTAAAGACTGCCAGAAACCATATACCGGTATTTTCGGATGTGCATCGCGAGTTTCACGCAGAGCTTGCTCTTCGTACCAGACTTTTAGACTGCCTTGCTCTTGACTGGTGTATTTATCGTTTGTCGAACCCCCTAATACGTCACGCATCAGGATGCACGTGCTTCCTTCAATTGAGATTGGAGTATTGACGGATATCATGCGCCCACTTCCTGTGGAGTGATGACAATGAGCAGTTCGCTGTCTTCTTGCTCGAACTTAGCTCCACCCAGAGCTTTGGCAAGTAATTCATTTTTAATTGGTAGTCTTTGAGTGTTTTGCAGAACTCTATTTATGATTAGACCACCAAGATAGATTGGTGTGCCACTGGTTGTAATGACCTGAGTTGCAAGCTCTTGAAGTGCAATATTTGGCGTTTCAAATACTTCACCACCAGAGCTGATTGGTGTAAATCCAGAGATTGTGCTCAGTATCGGAACAATATCGACTAGAATTTTGCCGTCATCCAGCATCTTAGGTGTAACTGCGATTTTGATACCTACATTGACACGTGAAAGTGTTGTAGTGATTGCAGTGTCTGATGCTACATTGCCATCTCCGCCAGCAGTTAACGGCAAAAATTCAACACCTGAAACAAACGAGAATTCCTGTGTAGATCCTAAGTAGGCTGTATACCCATTTGTTACAGTTAATCGTGGCTGGCTTTGAAGCGTGACACTGCCTTGCTCTCTCAAAGATTCGACAATCGCATTTAATGTCAGATTACCAAATGGGATTGATGCGGCTACTGACCAGTTACCACCGTCTACAATGGACAGGGCTTGTGTAGTTTCACCAGTAAAGGATACGGTTTTGTCTCCATCACTATTTTGGTAAATGGCATTCCAGTCAACACCATATCCCTCACCTCGGCTAGTTTTAATATCTAAGATGGCACCAGACAGATGTACTTGTCTTTGGCTATCTGTTTCAAGCTTTGAGAAATGTTCATCAAGGCGTCTAATTTGGCTTGGTTTTCCGTATGCTGTGATTTTACCTAGCCTTTTATTGCCTACTACCCATGGTGTGTCAAAGTAAGGATTCATCTCATCATCGAGTGCTTTGCTATAGTTATTTAAAAAAGCTATAGGATCATCGCCCTCTTCAAGTTGTGGCACTAAAGTATTCTGATTGCTGCCATTACTAGTGTTTGAGCTGGACTCACCGTCCTCTATAAGTCCTAGAATTCGTTGGGCATCTTCAATTAATGATGTCCACGTATCATCTTTACGTGTCGTGACAATATTGGTACCGCTTGCACTTTGTGTTTGGCCTTGACTGGATTCTCCACCTCCAGCATTCCCACCCATAGCACCAGAACCGCCACCAGATGATCGCTGTGTTGTTGCTGAGAAGCCAGAACGCGTAATGGCTTCTGGCATATCAGATAGTGCAGCCATATCCCAAGATTGAGTCATGGTTGAGGCCACCTGGAGAATCACGCCATCACTATTTTGGAGAACGTCTATTTTGTAATCGGTTGTACCTTCAATTTGACGAATATAGTCAGTAATGCGTGAGTTTTGTGCTCTCACACCTATTTTCATGGCCAGATTTACACCAGAATCGAGCGCCACGATGTTCGCTGTTGTCAGTGCTGAGGGATGTGTTAATGCATCTATCAATGCAATACGTGGCTGATTGATAGTGACGGTTTCATCCATGATCTGTTTGCGTGATGTGGTGATACTGACGTAGTTGCTAGTTCTGGGTGCTAACTGCTGAGTACGTGGAATGTTTTCAATCTGCGTTGTTTCAACAGGTTTTTCTGGTGGCATAGCACACGCTGTCAGACTGATCATGCCGGCGATAACTAATTTCTTCATTATTTCTTGCCTCCGTGAGTCACGACAATCAGTGGTTTAGGCTTCATATTTCTGTATGCGAGATAGGTCAGCCCTTGTGGCTCAAGAATGTCCTTAAGCGCCTGTGCATAGCTGGTTTCACCCGAAAAGCTGATAAGCGTACTTTCGATGCTTTTGTCGATTTGCAGGTCTACGACCCAGCCTGGAGGCGTTAATGTGCGAATACTGGAAGGTAATGAACGGTCACGAAAAGAAACCTGTATTTCATCATTCAGCTCACGTAGAGGTAGGTCAGCTACCGTCTTTTTCGGCTCAGGAGCTTTAACCTGCTTCTCTGCAAGGCCTGTTGCTACTGCTGTTCTTGGCGGAACAACATATTTGTCTGCTGTGCTCGCAATGTTTTTTGCAGTAGTCGTTTCACCTGCTGGTGATTTTGATGTTTCAGCCTTACCTGCAGAATCTTTACTTACCAGCTTGGGCAATATGGTCTTTGGAGGTTCTTGCAATTTTGCTGTGAGTCGGACGCGATTATCAGCGTACTTAGCACTGTCTTCTGTTGGCATTAACACATCAGCGTTAGCACCAGATGCAATTAGTAGTGGCAGTAAAAGCAGTTTTGCTTTCATGATTTCTCCTATGATTACTGGCGGCCTGAAAACTGCCAATTGTCGCAATTAATTTGTTGAGGGCAGCTTATGCACATTGCTTTGTGCTGGGCATTTGAGGGTGTTGCTTTACCATTCAAGAGCGCCTGAGTTCTATCGAACTCTTCGATCACTTGTGTTTCGGTAAGAAGGTTTCGTTTGGTATATTTGACACCATCAGGCGTAACCACCCTGAAATAGGCATAGTCAGCCATTTTCATGCCTATACGGGTCAAAATGACTCGGTATACCGATACCTGAACAATGTCTTTGAGGAATACTTGATGCTTATCACGGGTTTTGCTGTCCACCAGCACATGTAGTCCAGACATGACCCTATATAACTGGTCCAATGTGCCATGCATTTTCCGAGGCACTTCCGTGCGAATGTAGTATTCAGAACGAATTAGCTGACCTTCAGAAAGCTCGGTAGGCATACGTTCTTTTAGAATGAATTTACGACGCTGTTCACGTCTTCTGGCATCAATCCCGTACAGAGACAGGATGAGCAAGCAAACAATAGCGAGATAATAGGCTTCAGCCATGGATGCTCACCTTTTTAACGATCCAGTTGATAATGGGTTTCATGAATTTTCTGACCAAAGGGTAGCGTTTCATCAAACACACAATCGTTGGCGAGAGTTCGTAATAGGCACTGGTAAATATCCGGCCTAAGTAGCTTTTTTGAAGACATCTGTCACGGAACAGTCTTAGCTGCTCTGTCTCTTTGGCAACAGGGCCATAAAGCTCGGTAGCAATGAAACACCGATTATCTCGGTTTGAACCATAGCGTTGTGCTTCAAGGTGATGTCGAAGATGTTCTTCGTCTCCTCTTTCACGTCGCTGTTTTTGAACGTCTGTTTCATGCCGACCATCTTGCTCATCAAGCACGAGCTGCTTTTCACAGAAGCTGCGCTGAGCAATCTTGGTTGCTGATAGTAAACCTTTGGCCTTTTTCTTCATGGCTCGCATTAAAAAAGGTTTAAGGCTTTGCCTCAATGAATAACCGGATATTGGTCCGAGCCGGTTATAAAAAAAAACCCCCTTTCGGGGGTCTAACAGTTGGTACTACTAGCTATGAAGCTATTTTGCGTTAGACAGCAAGTAATGTCGTTTCAAGTAGTGAGAAGGTTGCTTCCGCAAGCTCTCCCACGTGCTCAATACATACATGCTTATTGCCAAACAAGGCTGACATCATCTTCTCGCGAACGTCGATGCCAATGCCGTATACCTCAATGCCACCCTGTCTCAAGTCATTTACCGTCTTGATACAGTCTTGCATGTCATCAGGAGCACCATCAGTCACCACAAAAAGTATTTTTCGTTCTTCTTTTTGAGCAACCAGGTTATCCCCTGACCAGATCAAAGCAGGAAGCAACGGAGTGCAACCTTCGACTTGAACTTCTGGGTAATACCCAGCTGTTTGATTCATCGTTTGATCTTGCCTTGTCAAAACAGTCACAGCCGTGCCCATTGAACCGGGAAACATTGCTGCACCTACTGACAAGTGAGGTACATTTTTCATTGCAGCAGTTAGTGACAATGTAGATCTTGCAGCCATCGCTATGCCTTCACGCATAGAACCCGACCTATCAAGCAAAACCTGTACTGCCGTATTAACCGCTTTCTTGCGACTGGCCGACTTAAACACCGATAAATTTCCTGACTTTATACGATGTAGTTTTCGGTCATTCAGCCTGCGCCCATTTCGTGAAGTCTTTCGCTTCACTTTGGTTTGGGATTGAACCAATTGGACAAGTCTGGAACGCAATGCAGCTGTTGCTGCTTGAGCTTCATCAAGTGCTTTTTGATGATCGCCAGGTGATGTTAAATCAGTAATGTGAGTTGGTTTCATGCTAACAGCGTGATTTCCACGCTCATTTGCCGCTTCTTGAATCTCATCTTTGATGAGTTGTTCAAATGCATCACTGATATCACCTGGCAAATCCCTTGAGTCACTTTCTGATGTGCCCAGAATGTCTTTCATGGCTTGCACGGCTGCATCAAACGCTTCTTGTGACATATCCCCCGCTGAACTGGAGGATTGACCGTTACCGGTGTCACTGTCTGCATCTAATGTGTCGTCGCTGGACGCTGTACTTGCATTTGATGATGAATCATCATTTGCATCGTTATCACTTTGGCTTGATTGCATATCGCTATCATCGCCTTGTGCATCATCGTCCCCTTGATCTGAACCTTGATCGGAATCATCGCCATCACCGGTTTGCTGGTCATGGTTCTGATCAGATGTCTGGTCTTGATCTTGTGAATCATCGCCAGCGTGTTGCTGCTGGCTTTGATTACTGTTTTGTGGTGGTGCGGTGCGTTGACTCTCCTCTTCCAGTATTTGGGCAACTTCGCGAGCAAGCTCAACGATTTCACCTTCATTCTTGGTGCCAGAAACCCTGGCTAAAACACTATTAATCCGTGTCATAGCCAGTGGCGTCATATAGCCTTCGAGAAATGTCTGCGCGGTTTGAGCATGGTCATCTAAAGCGGATTGACCAAGTACCCGTGCACGCCCTTTGTGAAGCAAATACCCACATAACGCTCCAGCTGGTGAAGTATCAGTAGTGACTGGCTCAAAGAATCCATTATGGACAAGCTTTTGAACGAGGTTCGCAAGCTTTTTATGTGCCCCCGGATAATCCCGGATAATGCACTTCTCCATTCGAATGTCTTCCATGATCCCGCTTAGTTTTCTCTCTATTGGAGATAACTTGGCGTAATCAATACTGAAGTCGCTGTAACGTATGTGTCCTGCTTCGTGAATGATAAAGCCAAGTCCCAGTATTTCTACACCGGGATCATCCAAGGGCAAAGACGGTAAATAAATAACATTACCGTCTGTCCGAGGATGACCAGCATCCACTTCCACACGAACACCCATGTTGCGCCCCAGTGCCTTTGCGACAATGGGGAGTGATTTAACCAAAGTTGATTGGTTCATAACATACTCCTTTAGAAGCAAAATGCAGCTGGTTGCGCTACAGGTTTAGGATTAGAGGGGATGGTGACTTCAACTTCTGATTGCTCGTCAGTTTGCTCATCTACAACTTCTTCGCTGACAATATCTGTCTGTTCTGAAGCCACTAATGAATCGTCATCATCTTCCTCAATTGGATCGAACACATCGTTTTGATGTTGTGGTACCTGGTTAATAAAGTCCGTCATTCTTCTGTACGAACCTAACAGGTTTAATAACCCACAAACTGATGAGAGATCGGCACCTTCAATCGGACCGGTTTTTGGCAACGCATCAAGAACATCATTTACACGCTTGATGAGAACATTCACCTTACTGCTAATGTAGCTCAGTGTTTTGAGCTTATTCAGCATTGTGCGAATTGGTGAAAGCGCTTTTTGACCTGCTCTATCCTTATTTTCATAAGAAGTAGCCCACGCCTCAGCTGCCATTTTTTCAATTTCCGACAACAACTGCCCCAACAAGCCGTTTTGCTCTTGTTGAAGGCCATCGTTCATCAGTGCCCCTTGGCCGCCACTTGTGATTTTGTAAGCTTGAAATTCAAACTTGAATCGATTCTCGATTTCACCGCGACTCATCATGGAATTGCGTAGCCATTGTTCCCATGCAGGATGTTCGGCTATCCATTCAGTGTTGGATTGCTCATAGCTATCCAAATACTCGGTGATTAACGCTTCGTGCTCATCTTTCATGCTCTGCAATCTGGCCAGTAATGATTCACCGGCTTCGATTGAAGTGCCATAAGCACCAAACGCTTTGAGACAGACCTTTTCACATTCCCGATGAATACGTTTCCCAAGGCTGTTAATGCGCTTCAGCTTCTCAGGATCTGCAATTGCTTTAGTACCGGGGGTGATTAGATCTTCAGGTGGGGTCTTGTCAGGATCGGCATATCGGTTTAGCTCGTCGCGTGTCAGAGTCTTTTTGCCCTGCCAAGTACGGTAGTTGATATGAATCCAAACTGTTTGATCTAGTACTTCCATTAGGTTTCTCCTCTTAAAACAGAAAAAACCCGAATTGGAAATACTAATCCCCGAATGGGAAATAATATTTCCCGTCCGGGTAGTTGAGACTGGCATTTATTGCGCTGGGCCAGTTCCAGTTCTTGCTCATCAAATTAATGACGAGCGAGAAACCTAGTTATGTGAATGTTATTACTACAAGGCTATGAATGCAAGGCAACTGGTTCACACTTTTACTATCTATCGTCATCGCGCCATTTGCCATAATTATCAATGCGGTACTGCTTGTTAAACTATACGCTGTCAGTGCGCGTTGCTGGCGGTGTTGGCAAGTCTGGAACACTTTCACCTTGCTTTTCCATATCCCAGATCCAGTATTTGCCATACTTCTCTTTCCATCGCTCTTTAGATTGGTGACGTTGTTCAATAGCTGTTTCTGAAGCAAACGTCCGGAAGATGGCCATTGGCAATATTGCATTAGGGTTATCCACCAGCAGGTAGTCTGGAAATACAGAATCTCTGGAGCCGTCATATCGCATTGTTTTAATGAATTTATGCCCTTCCATGACTAGCTTTTCAGTCATTAACCGGTCTTGTTCACAATAGGTAGGGATCATATGAATGTCAGTTACTAAAAAACCGATATCCTGGATATGCAGAACCTCATCAATATCTCGGCTGACAATCATTAATGTGTAGATCAAGCGTGGATCATTGATATCACCCAGAATTTCGAGTGCAGGGCCATTGTTGAGTTTTTTTAGAACGTGCTGAGATCCCCAATATTTCACAGACTCACTTTGATGTCGAAGTGTGATGGCTACTGATTTCTCTTGAACTGATATTTTACGAATACCCCCGACCACCATCATGTACTTAGTGACGGTGCTGGTTTTGGTCATAATGCGTTTAAATGCGTCTTTTCTTCGAGCATCAATGGCGTCTCTTTGGGATTCGTTAAAATGTTCAGGGATATACAACACATCTGCAACATTAATACGCTTGGTATTGAGTCTTTGTGCGACATCCAAAAGTCGGGTTCTGGCTACTGCCCAAATACGTCGTTTATGAAAGCCGGGATGCCATCGGTTAAGTTCTGCCTCTTCCCACATCAAAGCAAGCAAGCCTGTCAGAGACATGGCTTCACGTTTAGCAGTAGGTGATTTCGGTCTTGGTGGCACCATTGCGTCGATATCGTTTGCTTCTTTAGGCGATCTATCAACAATCTTATGGGCCAGTGGTGCGAGTATCTTTAATGACAATGTGCCATCATTTTTTGGCTTAATAACATCACTTTCGTAAGTGATCCTGCCGCTGTCCTCCTTTTCCATTTCAAAAGAAGGGCATTCAGGGGAATGTAAAGTGCCAGTACCGGGATTGCGAGCAAGGTAATACCGCGTTCGATGAGCAATATACATCGGTGGTAATTTGTCATTGCACTCACATCTCGGTATGACATCTTTAGCTTTGAAGGTCGCAAGCACTCGTTGCGCTTCGACTTCATTATCAGCAAGCCAGTCACGGGTATAAGCAGTTTCGTGGTCAAAACGAATTCGGATAGGACTCATAAGAAAGCCTTAGTTGGATTGAATCACTAAGCACTCTATAGGGCTATCTTACTGATTTGAATAAATAACCGGATATTGGTCCAAGCCGGTTATCTATTCCAGACCTCATTAAATAAATACATAGTTGCTAAAAGGTATTAGTGAATCTTGAATTCTTTTATTGTTGGTAAACCATTTTGGAATTCACATGAAAATGTGATGCTTCGCTTACCAAAGAAACATAAGCCGTCTACGTTAATGCTTCCATCCTCTTGAAGATGAGCTGATTCGCTATTTAAGTCTGATGCTTTTGGACATTCAGTGCCTGGTTTAGATAATTCAAATTCCTCAGCACAAGCCATGTAAGCAAAAAGCTTTTCTTTTTGCTGAGATTTTAGCTTCTTGGCATTTTCCTTTCTCTGTCTAGCATTTATCTCGCTATCAGCCAATTCAATTGGTTTTATAACTGCGTCGTCTACTCTCGCATAGCCACCGAAGCTATAGCTATCAAAGATACCCTCTACAATTACTTTTTGATCTAAACCTACTTTAAAACGATTAGATTTGGGATAGACATAGAATTTGTGGGAGCCGTATTCAATTTGATCACTGGTATACAAAGTAAATTCATTACCATCAATCGCTTTGACAAAGCCTGTTAGCTGAACAGATTTGTCCTTGCAGGCGTTTTTATAGTGCTTACCTTTGTAGCCACTGCTACCTTTAACGCAGATAGCAATGTCTTCTGTTTTTATTTGTTCTTCAATTTCTTCACTAGAAAACAGGAATATAAGAGCTATAACGACTAAAACGAAAAGATAGAAGATATAAACGTTGGTATTTGTGGGGTACTCCTTTCCACATGCAGGGCATAAATTTCCAGTGGTTTCGGATTGGTGGTCGCAATTCTTACATTTTCTTGATGCCATGAATCTATCCTTAGATAAAAATTTGGCGATAGTACCCCATAATTGCTTTAAAGGGCATTACAAACAAAAAAGCCGCTCCCCGAAGGGAACGGCTCAATTGAATTAAAAACAAATAGCTGTCGGCGTACTGACAGCCTCCTGAGATAAAATCTGAACTGGTTTGGCTATTATGCCAATTGCCTGTGCGACTTCTCGAACATAGCTTCTCGGTAGCTCTAATCCCTCAACAAAGTCAGCCGGTAGGCCTCGCTTGCTTGGCATCAGATCCCGATCAGTCTGCCCTTTAGACGCTACGGCTGTAACGCTGCCATCGGGGAGCCTTTTCGATAAACCCAGCAGCAGTAAAAGCTGTAATGAGTAATCAATTGTGCCACCTCCCATGACTTTACCCCCTGACATGAAGGTTAATCCGGCATCACTTAGTATTTGCCAGCCTCCTGTTGGTAGCAAGCCATCACACGAAATGATGGCTCCTTTCAGGTTCTCGTCATAATCAGCCGATATCGGCATTTCATTAAAGCCAGTGTCAAAGCTGTACACCACGATGTCATCAACGAGTGATTTCAAAGCGGCTTTCAGTTCAACTTCGTCCAACTCAGACAGACTCCACGTTTGTTGCTCGATGTCCTGAGCAATAGTGAGGTTGCCTTTGTCGTCGATGCGCGCCTTACCAATCTTTGAGTAACCTTCACTCAGTTTTTGATTAACACGCTGCAGCAGCTCACTCCTTGCATCTACTCCAGAGTCTAGTTTAATCGCCCTGGTGCGAAGCTTAGAGCCGGTCTTACCATGTCTTTCGGTAATCTCGTTCGCAGCTGTGACTTTAATGGCCCAGTCTTTTGTCCCTTGACCAGCAGGACTGTCTAATCGATAAAGATCATACAAATCAGTCATTGAATGATTTACCTCCATTTCCAGTCGCTACTTGAGCAGAACTAGTTGCCCATACATCACCAATCTTTAGTTCAGCTACTTCAGTAATGGCTGCACGCGTTGGCCGGTCAGCTACATTAAGTAGTGCTCGATCAATTGCATAAGCTATCGGTGAAATACCTAACACTGCACTAAAGCCATGATAAGCATGTGTCATTTGTCCCCAACGTAAAAGTGTCCGTGTACTCATTGTCAACGGTATACGGTTTTCACCTTCGGTATGGAGAAGACGGATTTCATTAGCAACTTCAACCATCTTCTCGCACAGCTCGTCCGATAAGTCCGGTACCACTGATTTCAGAATGTTAATTTCCACTTCTTTTGCTGGGTAGCCCACAGATACTTTCCAGAAACGATCAACAAATGCCAGGTCTTGCTTATTGGCATTACTGTAATCATCACTGGCACCGGCCATGTTCGTATTACCTGTCGCTGCAAAGCAAAATGCATTGTTAGGTTTTACGACATGATGACCAGCTGCATCCAGAACCAAAGGACGCCCTGCTAATACTTCATACAGTCCAGTTAAGACTGCATCATCTGCTCGGTCAATCTCATTGAGCACCAGTATTCCAGGTTCATTTTCTGCACCCATCGCCAGTGGAACAACACCATACATAAACACAGTGTCACCCCCGACGATTTCAGTACGGCCCATCAGTACGTCGAACTCCATGCCTTCATATATCGTTTTTTCATACATCGGTATATTCAGTAATGCACAGAAGTTGACTAAAGCAGCCGATTTACCCGCACCCGTAGGTCCGAACAAATACATGCCATCTTTATTGACGCCTGTCAGGTTCATGTTCCACCAGACCATTAGATCTCGTAAAACATCTTTGTCAAAACGATAATTAGCTTCAGCGACTGGAACATACTGTGAACCCGGTTCGTACCCAGTAATTAATTGTCCCTTTGCTGCCTCTATGCCAAATGTTAAACCGATATCGTATTGCATCGTTTTCATGTGTTATCTCCAAATTGAAAATACCACTACCCCCGAAGGGGTGGTGGTATAAACCCACCCCAAGGGGTGAAACGATTTCTAACTATTTACATAGTCAGATACTTTTTAATTGTTTCGCGATTCGCTTCCGGATCTTCGATCCCTATTACCTTGCAACACGTTGCAAAGCTAAAGGGGCGATTATCATCAACGATTGGTTCGTCCAACCAAGACATTAATTCTTGCCACTGCTTGCCCCCAGGAACGGAGTCACGCAATAACTTAATGCTTCGGATGTAGAACTTCTCGTGCAGCTCCTCTGCCAGTTCCTGGGTTAAATTCCAGTCATCTGGGTTGAGGGGAAGAAGATCGAAATTCAATGCTAATTGCATCATTTCTCGTCCTCCTATGCTGCTAACTGCAGAGCAACTTTCGCTCTGTCTGGAATGATCAAATCTTCAGTGCATCCTTCACTGCATAACCGACTAAAGTCACACAATGTACAAGGACTATTAAAGGCTCCAAGTGGGCTGCGATTAAACCGCCCATTGTTGTAGTCGTTAACAAACCACTGACAGGTCTGAATGTATTCCGAGACTCGGTTTGACGGTCTGCGGTCAACGATTTGAGGTGGATGAATAACCGGGTCGACTTTTTTGTGCAAGCACATAAACCCAACCAAGTCAGCCTTTTCTATCCCTAACGTCGATGCATGACTATCTACGAGCAGCTGATACGCCGTTAACTGATCTGATTGGCGAACATACAAATCATCATAAGCAACACCTGTTGTTTTGATGTCGAGAACAATGACTCTGCCAAACTGATCCATAGCGATTAAATCCAGATAACCCCGCAAACTAACTCTCGGTGCTATCTGAACTGCGAGATCAACCTGCAATGCGGGTGATCCATCTGGCATGATAAAAACCATCAGCTCAGACTCCTCCCACGCAGCTGGAAACTTCCCAGCCATCGCAGCACCCATATCTCTCAGCTTTTTTTCCGACTGTGTAGACGAATACTCAAGTGAAATTGATGACTGCTTTTTCCAATGTCTTAGAAAGACATCTTCAATAGAAGAAATCCGATTCCCCAGCGTTATTGCTTTTAAGTAATCCATCACGGTGTCATCCACCGCTTTACCGAAAGCAAGGTTTGCTGAAGAAACTTTTGGTCTTATACCCAACTTGTAGTGGTACCAGACCTGCTTCATGCAAGTCTGACCTTTCTGAACTCGGCTAGGACTGAGAATCATTGCTCACTCCTTTGCCACAAAATCCGCTTCTCTTCGAGGAAAGCATGCGAATATTTTTTAGCTCGTTTTTGTTGGGATCTGCTGAAAAGGTTATAGCCCACGACTTTGCGTGCCTTTTCGAGAATGATTACTAACTTGTCACCCGCCCACATGGCGCGAGTAACATGGTCGTCCTTCTGATCTACACGGGATACTTTGAATTCTGCATTAGCACCCGCTTGTTTGATTACATCTTGTAGGACTTCATCACGTCTCAGCGTCTTAAACTTCATTTGTGCCTCCTTGAATTGAAAATCCTTCGGAATGGCACAGACAAAGCTATCCCTACAGGGCAGTTTGTGTGCCCTGAAGGGTGATTGAGTGCTGATTAAACGGTCAGCAAGCCGCTTTCAATCGACAAATAAATGTCGATCAGAAACCTTTGGTCTGGAGGCACGAAAAAAACGTACAGACGTGCAGACACACAAAAGATTTCTGCGTGAAAAATTTACTTCAATCGGATTTGCTCTTTCGAGCTGAGAGTACGGCCAGTGGACGTATCTTATTGAGCTTGGCGGGAGCCAAGAATCGCAGGAAGCGATATTTGGATACGAAAATACCAATTTAACAGATAGGTGTCAACGCCTTGAGTCACGTTGCTCATTATTTAACCAGATGACTTTATTTATGCTTAGACAACACGCTTGAGAGGTTACTGACAGAGTTATCCACAGAAAATGTGAATGAAATATGCCAGATTGGTATGACCATAGTTTGGAGGCCGATTCACAACCGCGAAAAGCTGGTTAAAAACACTTAATGATCCAAAACGATAAATACATTTGAACAGCCCGTTTGTGGCTGATTTTAAATGAGGTATCAATGGATAATAACAATAAACAACAAGCAGGAAATAAACGGTGGTACATCACTATCAAGTTGGTATGGAAACTTTACCAGTACTATCGTGATGTAGGTCTAATAGACTTCTGGATGTCTGGTTCAGACTGAAATGACTGTAAAAAGAAAACCCCTCACCGAAATCGGTAGGGGTTTTAACTTTTTAAGTGGATAAAACTTCTACGCTTTCTGTATTGGTTCACTATAGTTAACTAAATACGTATTACCGATAGTATTGTTTGCAATTTCCAAATGCAAATGTAGATGGGGCCACATAATATCTGTCTTTCACTTCCTCATGCCAAGTGCCTGCATATGAATATGTAAATTTACCTGACGTGACATTAAATTGAAATGTTTTACCGAAATAGTTTGTGTAGCAATTGATAGAAGTATGTTTATCGTCTTTCAATGCAGAGCAACCTTGACCAGAGATATATGTTAGATAGTCATCGGGATCATCGATGGGCTGTCGAATAAAGTACGAGCCACTTTCTAGTGTCAAAGTGCCTAAAACTTGCTTATTCATAAATTCTTTTTCAAGTTCATTTCTCTTAAGGAACTCCAATTCTTGGTTCGATAGTTCTTTATGTTGATTTATTGCTTCAGTTGTCGTTGGCTCCAGCATTTGCAGTATCACTTTTTCAGGAATATTTGAAATGTGTACTAAGAAAAACTCCTCATCCGGTTTAAATCTACCCAGATTATGGCCGTTAGCATTATGGTTATAACCGCCTTTTTCCTCTGCAACGCACTTATAGTCGTGCTTAAAGATGCTTTTTGATTGATAGTCTTCTGACAGTGCTGAGGTAGCTATAAAGTAAAGAGCTATGATTGCGAAATTCTTATATTTGAACATTCATCATTCCTTGAGACTATGTAGAAGCAATACCTTATAAACTGTGATTATCCAGTTATATTTTCATATTTACTAGGTTTCACACTTAAACAATCAAATGAATAAGTCTTACTTCCTCTTTATCAACGGTTCATGTATCTAGAATAAAATTCAGTTTTGGGCTTCTTAAAATAAAAAACCCCCACTGATAAAATCAGTAGGGGTTTAATATTTTCAAGTGGGTAAAGGTAAACTTTTTAGATGTAAGAGTGCTTGGCGAAATTCTTCTAAATTATTCACTTTTGGACACTCTACTTTCTTCACCCTGGCCATTGATTCAAGCTGACGCAGTTGCGCGGTTTGGATCTTGTTAGGATCTACTTGCACGCCACGGCTAGTGCTCTTTACTTCCTGCTTTTGAGCAGGTTGTTTGGCCGGTTCCGACTGCTCCGTAGAACTGACGGTCTTAGTCTCGGCAGGTTTAGCAGGTTTTGACTCGCTGCGAGGTGTTTCCACCACAACAGGCTGCATTACCACTGTCTGACTTTGACTTGGCACTTCTTCACTTACAGTATCAAAGGCAAGGCCTTGGGAGTTCATGTCATTGTCTTCATCAGAATCGAAGACATCACCACCAAACCCTAAGCGAGCGAGTAATCGTTGAAATGCTGCCGTCTCACCTGATTCGTAATCTTTAAGATTCCAAATTGGTTTGATTGCAGAACTCTCCGCGACCACGTTGCCATCTTTGTCCACTAATTGCGACTTGAAGACAACTTTACGCTCTTCCATCAGCTCCTTAATATGCTGTTCAGGAAGCTTCCCTTGTGCTGCCAGTGCAATGCACAGTTCCTTTCGGCCCTGTGCAAAGTCCAGGTAATCAGTGGAATGAGCCAATACGCGATAGCCTTTTTCTGGACCATATACCTCTAAAAAAGCAGGTACACGGGCAGAGACTTTCACATACTGATTCGTTTCACCGTTTAGATTTTGGATATGAACTACTTTTGAGTTAGTTGCAGCCATGATGTGCCTCCTTAACCGCCGTAGTAGCTGTCACCGTTATCGTAATCACCCGGATTGTAATCCATATCGTTATAGCCACCAGCTGGTGGTTGCGGATCTCCTGCAGATGAACCTGCATTCGATTTGCTGTCCAACATGGTCATTTCAGAACCGACAATTTCAGTGGTGTACATATCGTTACCACCTTTATCTTGCCATTTACGTGTCTGAATACGCCCTTCGATATAGACCTGTGCGCCTTTCTTCAGGTACTGCTGTGCAATTTCACCTAACTTATTACGCAGAATTACCCGATGCCATTCCGTTCTTTCCTGTCGTTCGCCTGTTTGTTTGTCTCTCCAAGACTCAGATGTTGCAATTCTCAGATTGCAGATACTGCCACCTGTTGGAAATGCACGAGATTCCGGATCAACACCCAGACGACCAACTAAAATAACTTTATTGACTGACATAAACTTCTCCTAAAAGGGTTTCCTACACTCCCGTTGAGGGCAGGACTTGAATTACAGTGTTCAACCTTGGTCAAACACCCATGAGAGCAGTAATTAACGCTACTGCTTAACGTTTCAGCCTGAATAACAAGTATTCAGCGCAGAAACCCTTTTCTTAGCTGTACTGATGGCAATATAGCTAAAAAAAGAGTCGCCGCAAGGGCAACTCTTTAGGACTCTCAACCAACCTCTAAAACGTGTGAATAACCACGGTCGTTTGATGGCTTGTTGCTATCAAATGACACGACGTTTGTATAAGGCATCACATTGATTCGATCATCCATGTGAAAGTGCATTTCATAGCGTTTCAACAACACATAAGCGATATAAGCGCTAAGGTTATCTAACCGATATTCAATCATGCCTTTCATAGAAGATTGGAGTTCGAGCAATGCCTTCAACTTGATGGCTATACGTGATAAATCTGGACTCGACATATCAGCCGAGAGCAGTGTGCATAGTCCATCTAAGATTTCCGGATGTTGACCCTCTAACCAAATACAGCTTGGTCTTTTACGGCCATCAATCATTGGCTCTGAGATCTTGATGGTGAAAACCGTTTGCGTATATGGATTTAAGACATCCACACTCCAGATTTCTCCCTTAAGTTGATATTGTGTTAAGGGAGTATCCGACATCATAAAACCACCTCGATAAAGAAGTAGTTTTGCAATGGCGTTTACTTGGCCAATCATCATCTGCTTTTCTCCCGTGGGAGGAAAAGCCATTCTGAAACCTCTGCCGGCAACACTTTCCAGCATGTTCAGTTTTTCCTGTACTTTGTCTGGCATCTCTTGCTGAAGGTCGAGTGTTAACACCTTCGCAAACAGCGCCAAGTCATCATTAGCCTTGCCATCGCTTGCCATAAACCAAACTTGAGTTGGTGTATTGTTTTGCTCTGTCAAAAATAGACGACACGGTTCAGCACTTGGAATATCGAATGTCCAAGCATCTTTACCTAAAGTGGGAAAATCTTCGTGATTGCTCATTTGACGCTCCTTTGAAACAAAAAAGGGTCAAATGACATTATCCGCCCAGGGCCGATATTCATCTGACCCCGAGGGTGGTGTTGTGAGCAGTGTTGATCACAACGATTGAGTGCCGGTTAGTGCCGACGTTCACTTCACAAGCAAAATGAAAATTGCTTGAAAAACCTTATGGCAAAATCATCCCGTAGGAAGGCTTTGCGATAAGGCCTAATCTTTCTTAAGAACTATTTGGAATTACATTTCAAATGTCTGTCCTCCGTGGAAGACAGACTCTTTTGTGAAATACTTTGAGGAGTATTGATACATCCGTAGACATATCTAAATTGAGAGCAGAAAGTTCGTTCTGCTAGCGATTCAATCAGTAATAAATTACTGAAAGGAATGACTCAAGTTTGTACGAGTGGTTTTTCGTTGTCAAGCTTTTGACCATTCGACCAGAATTTATTGTGCATTACGACACAAACTCACTTGATTCACTCTCCCACGGCTACTCACTAGTTTCCCTATATGCTCAATAGGCTTTGTTTATCAGTGATTTTTCACCATTTTGAACCACCCGTGGCCACCGAGAGTGTATTTGTTGATCTTCAGGTTCTGGCTCCAGGGTAACAACATAGACCCGTCTTTCATTTCCATCACGAGCGATCAATCCTTGAATATATTGACCCTTTTGAAGATCGTACCAGTGGGGATTGCCCTCTAAATCTTTTTCCATAAAGCTCAGTACAGGGATCTTTACCGGTTTAGGAAAGAAGCGTTCCCATTTACCGCAATAAATCGATTCAATCTTTGCCCATCCGGTGATTGGAAGTTTGCCCTGCTGTTCAAGTCTCCTCCCCCAGGGTAGTAAAGCAATTGAACCATCTTTTTTAAGAACGGGGAGCATGGCTTTAGGGTTAGAAAAATATACTCTCAAGGTTTCTGAGCCAAAGTTGTAATAGGCAGCACCACACATTAAATGGTCTTCCTGTGTCCACTCGGCTTCCATGACGGTGCTATTACATTGGGCATTTCACTACGGCCAATCACACGAGTCGGTGCTACAGTGAAATCGCCATAACGCTCATTAATTTTATCAATGGTTTGATTGAGTGCTTCACGTCTTATCTTTGATTCAGTATGTTCAAATAAATCCACCTGACGGTTGCTGGTGGGATTATTAGCCGTTATCTGAACATGACCTACCTCTTGCCCATTCCAATGACTGTCAACCAGCTCTCGGCAAAGCTTATAAATCACTGCACCATCATCCGTGGTGTTCGATAATTTTGCTTTGGTGTGTATCCAGCCAAATGGTGTACGCAAACCAATAAAGAAATGCTGTGACTGAAATCCATGTCGTCTAAGTCGGACACCCACTTTTTCAGCCATGTGCTGCATATAGGTCAGTACTACTGCTTTATCTCGCGTACCTGGTGGCAATACTTTTCCGTGACCGATAGTTTTGGGATCTTTAACGGTCGTAACCACTGGCTCCGGATCTTTACCTTGGGCCATAAGCCAGATTCTTCGACCGGGATTGCCAAACCGTTTGGCAAGAATGCTGATGGGGATTTTCTTCATGTCCCCGCACTTGTACACGCCATATTGTGCTAGAAAGCCGCCTATGCCTTTGTTAATGCCTGAAAGCTCTGTAACGGCCTCTCCAGCCAGCCTACTCTCAGCTTCCCAAGGAGGGATAATGGTTAGTCCATCCGGTTTATGTAGTTTTGCTGCAAATTTAGCGGTGGTTCGATCCCCACTAATTCCGACGCTGCAGGTGAGTCCGGAAGCTTTGCTAATCGCTTGCTTTATGAGTAGCCCAATATGCTCTGGTCCGTCATAGAGAGATTGGCAAGCTGTAGCGTCAATGTAAGCCTCGTCACAACTTGCAACTTCGACATCTAAGGCTATTGTCAGAAGTGATTCCATAATCCGTGTGGATACTTCAGCGTAGCGATCTGGCCTGCTTGGAGCTTGAATAAGATTGGGGCATCGTTCTCTTGCTTCTTTGAGACGCATCCCCGTTTTTACACCATAGGCTCTGGCTTCATAGCTTGAAGTGATAATAGTGCTTCCAAGCCTGCCATTTGTAACAGCCACAGGACGGTTTCTCCAAAAAGGGTAATCATGCTGCTCGACCTGAGCGAAGAAGCAATTCATATCCACCAAACAAATAACTTTTGGCCATGGTGTGTTTTTAAAAGTCATACTTTATGGGTAGGTGCGTAGCTGTCCAACAACGACACCCTGAATGCTCAGTCGCGTGGCTTCCAGCGTAATTGGCTCAAAGCTATCGTTTGCTGGCTGCAAGGTGAATGTTTCATCTTCATTAATCAGAAGCGTTTTAAGCGTTGCATCGTAACCATCCACCAGCGCAACAATCATATCCCCGTGCTTAGCAGCTCTGCCTGTTTCCACTACGACATAATCCCCTGGCATTATGCCTTTTCCTATCATTGATTCACCGGAGATTTTGAGAACATACCGACCTTTACCTCGAAACATCTCACCAAGATCTATTTCCGATTCATCTGGTACCGCTTCAATTAAACGCCCTGCAGCAATCTTCCCCATCACTGGCATGAGCAATGAATTTGGATCATTAGGCTCGACAATTTTGAGTCCTCTGGTTCGTAATGGCAGTCGCTTGAGATGGCCGCTCTCGATCAGTGAATTGATATAACGATGTGTCGTGCCATGAGATTGAATTCCCAAGCCTTCAGCGATTTCGGCAACTAGCGGGCCTTCACCGTTATCGTTGATATAGTTGCGGATGAACTCAAGAGTGTCTTTTTGGCGTTTTGTGAGCATGATGCCACCCAATGAGAATAGAAAGAGAATGCAAATATAGAGGATATTTTTGATGGCTTCAAGGGATGTTTGTCCGAGATAGACTGGAAAGCTGGCAAAGTGACTTTTATGATTTACTGGGACTTACTTTCGTAAAGCGTGATTTGATTGTTGTCTTACCTTCGAGCTGTTTAATCTGCCCATCTATGCAAGCAAGTTTTATTTCTTCAACATCATACATACTCAAAAAAGGGATAATGAGTCTGCTTTTGATGCTTGATAATACTCCGGGCTCGACTCTACGTTTGAAATTTAATCTCTTTATAAATATTTCAAAAAGAAACCCTTCAAACACGAAGCAGTAAGAAATCTTATTTAGTCTATCTGTTCTACTAAAAGGGCTTTGTATATAACTTTTTACTGCATTTGGGGTAAAAGCTGGACCGTCATCAGGAGCATTCAACCTACTTAGTTTTACCGAAAACAATTCGGTTACGCTCTTTTCATTATCCAAAATGGCTTTACGCAAGGTTTCATTAGGATGGCTTTCTATCGTTACATTTGAATACTGTTCAGCATAGGAGTTAGCCGCTCTCCAATAGAGAGATAAAAAATACATTATCAATCTGTCTTGCTCTAAATCTGTAAAAACTAAGCCCCATGATTTTATTGTTAGAGAACAGCCTTCGCCTCGGAGTACTTTCAAAAAATAATGCTCATATCGTGTATTTATCAGTGTTTCGCATGAGGAACATAATTGATGCGTAGCCCAGCTATCACTTGAATAACCAACTTTATCAATGTAACTACCAAACTGTATGGCTTTACCTGAGTCTTGTGCCAAAAGCCGCCTAAAAACTGCATCTGGAATAGCATGCGATAATTGCAGCTCTTTCTTTTCTTTACACAACATACAATTTCCAATCACTTTCTGCTTCACTTTACCCCTCCGACTTCAAAGCTCATTTGTCTATATGGCTAAGTTAGTAGATGATTAAACTTTAGAATATTAATACTAATGAGTTAATTATGTGCTCTCACTTTGATCCAGTACTTGACCCACAGAAACTCTTAACCCACTTTGGCGTTAACGATCTTCCAGCAGGCTTAAAAGAAAGTTTATGGCCAGGTTACATAGGTCCATTTATTCGCAAGCATGAAAATGCTGATGTCGGAGATGATGCAGTGCCTAATATTGAATTATTAGTTGGTTCTTTTGGCCTGATACCTCATTGGGCAAAAGACAACAAAATAGCTCGGAAGACATATAACGCCCGGTCTGAAACCGTTCATGAGAAGCCGAGCTTTCGTGATTCGTGGAGTAAATCCCGCCATTGCATTATCCCTGCTGAAGCGATATTTGAACCAGACTGGCGTTCAGGAAAAGCTCAAGCAACCAGAATCATCCGTACTGACGGTAAACCACTGGCAATTGCTGGACTTTGGGCCAGCTGGATGAACCCTGAAGATAATAAAGTACTCCATAGCTTCACTATGCTGACCATCAATGCAGATGACCACCCATTCATGCGTAATTATCACAAGCCTAACGATGAAAAAAGAATGCTTTGCTTTCTTCACGATGACGAACATGAAGCTTGGCTTTCTGCACCAGCTGAAGAGAGTCGAGAGTTTCTGAGACAATTCCCTTCTGAGTTAATGACAATATCAAGTAATTGAGCTGGATGACATATGCCATTTTTACAAACTAAAGGACCTCTAACAGGTAAATGTAATATCTGTGGAGAAACTAAAAAGCTAACTGAAGATCATGTTCCGCCGAAAGGTGTCATTAAGATGTCGAGTGTTTCACTTAGCCATCTAGCGACCTTTGGCCAAGCCAAAAATAGTAGAGATTTTCAACAGGGCGTTAAGTTTAGAAGTTTATGTAAGAGTTGCAATAGTCACCTACTTGGTTCTCTTTATGACCCTGCATTAGTGGTTCTGTGCAATAAAGTCTCAAACTATCTACAAACTAATCTAGCCCTCCCTTCGACGACTAGTTTTGATGGTCAGCCTGATCTCATTATCAGATCGATTCTGGGTCATATATTGGCTTTGGGGGTATTAAGGGAGCCAAATGGTGAATTTTATGAGCTTGCAGCAGAGTTAGTGTTAAACCCGGATAAGTTAATACTTAATGATTTAAAAGTTTACTATTGGTTATATCCATATCAGCATCAGGTCTCGATTAGAGGATGTGGAATTACTACCCAAATGGGAACTCCACCTTTATTCGCAGCTGTTCTGAAATTTGTACCTTTGGCGTTTATGGTGGTATATAAACCAAATCCTGGTTATCAATTCCCACACCTCAATATGGTTGACTCTCTTGCTGCTGGAAACAATCTCATTCCGTTAGATTTTAACAAGAATAATTTACCACCTAGAGATTATCCTGAGTTACCAGATGAGGCAGGTGCCGGAGCCGTGTTACATGGCGAAGATTCTTATGTTGCAGTGCTTAAGCCAAAAGTTATAAAAATCAGATAGAAAAAACAAATTAGAATTTGATTTCTCTTTTTAACGATGTGGTTTCAAGCTCTCACCTAGAAATCGATTTACCTTAGACCATAGAGCAATTTCTATTTCCTCAGTAAGTTTTTTCATATCTTCTAGCCTGGCTTCTTCGGCATCCTTAAGCTGTTTAGTACTTGGGGTAATGCCTAATTTACTTTTAAGCTTATCAATGAATTTTGGTGCTTCTTCTTTTTCAGAAATCTTTCTAGTTACCAACTGTTCTATATATTTATCAAAATTCTCTATCGCAACTTGAGAATCCCAACGAAACGTATCGCAAACATATTTTTTGTTTAGATAGTCATCAGCATGACCATTTTCTAAAAAGCTAGTTCTAACATCTATGTCTAAATCGAATTTATTCCAGATTTCTTTGCATTTTGAAACGATGAAGCATTGGTTAGTGGCATCTTTTACTGGTGACGTTGAAATACCGGTATCGTCTGATATTTCCATAAGGATTTTATAAATAGTTGGCCCATATTTCTCAGTTGCTACAACATTTTCGACGCGCCAAGCATGTTCATCTATTGAGAATTTCATCGCTGCAAGTATTTCCAGGCCATCCATGAGAACAACCATCGGATATGGCACTAAATCTATCATTCTGCCTTCTATTGCCCCACCTTCGGTACGAACATAGAGGTTTAAATTTGCTATATCTTTGATGGGCATGATTCATTTCCATATGTATTTTGATTTAATGATGATTTGGATGTCTAAATGTCTGCTTTGTCGATGAGAGTAGAGCAATTATTAAACGATATCCTGCTAACTCATCTATAAAAAAATTATTCACCATCAATAAACCCCTTGATTGACCATCTAATTACAGGGATAACAAGAAATTTCGAATATGCGTAGATTGCGACTGCAATAAAGGCTGAACCACCGACTCTATTAATTAAATGATCAAGGGTAAATTCAAAAGTATCAATGTTAAAAATGAATATGAAAATGAAAATAGCTATTTGAATGCTGATAGCTATGAATATTCTATTTAGTCCTGTAATTACTTTGTTATTTCTTCTCTCATCGTTTAAATCCAAAAGCTTCATAATTAAGTCCCTTCAATTCATGGTTTAATTGCTTACAAGTACTTCAACTTTATTTCATTGACCAGCTTAGCATCTTCTTAAATTCAGACATCGACTCTCTGCCTTTTTGAACTTCCTCCACCAGCAGTTCTATTTCTTTCCGTGCAAGCTTGTGATCGGCCAAACAAAGATACCTGTACCGACCGTCAACCTGGTCCATGATTATCCATTCGCCGGTGGACCTTTTTTCGCTTTCGGCGCGTTCTTCCAGCGTCCCCGATACTAATTCGTGCGTAAGTGCTGAGATTTGTTCTGGTGATGGTGATTGGCCTTCGCTGATGCCATATTTTTCAATTATCGCTTTCCTTTTTGCATCACTATGACTGGCCAGACCCTGTTGAAGGTTTTTAACCATAAACGCAGTGTCATAAAAATGGGCTTTAGACAGCCCTTCCAGCTCTTTTTGCTGGCGGAATGTAGATACACGTCGTCTTGCTTCTGCTGGCACTTTCTCGATGTTCTCAATTACATCCAAGACAGACAGAAAATCTATCCCCCGTTCTGGTGACTGAGCGAGCGATACCAATTGCATCACCAGGTAGCCTGAAATAAGTGAATCAGCTAATCCCAAGCGATGTATATCCAAACAAACAAGCTTCACAAAGGGCATCATGTCGTCGGTGCTGGACATAGTGATATCGGACATTAAGCTTTATTTCTCATTATGAATGGGTACAGAACTACTCTAATAACATTAGTTTCGTTTTGATCAATAACAAATTATCTGAATCATCAATATCGAACATGAATTTAAAATCAGTTGCTTTATTAAATCGTTCTAAATAGAAGTTGATAAGAGGATCGTACCTATCACCATAAATCCAAGAATAAAATTTACCTAACTCATAGCTCAGCTCACTGGTTAAATTTGATTTTGGATTGAGTAATTCATCATTTTCAAGATCCACTATATTCATATTCTGTAAATTCGAGTGTATCTCTTCAATTAATGCTTTTAGCGATATCTTGTATTTAGATGCAAGTATTGAAAGCTCTGGATTCTTTACGTCTGCTTCAAAGATCATAATTAGCTCATCAATTTCACCTCTATAATAATCGTTGTCTAACCTTCTTTCTGACTCACTTTTCAAAATATAGAGTTGTTTAACTGTATCTGAATTAATCTCGATCGGTTGTTTTCTCAGGTTGTTTTTGAATTCTTCAAAAAGATGGGTAATCCTTTCAGATACCACATCGAGGTAGTTGTAACGCTTAATGAGGAAGTTTTTGAGTTCTGTTGAATTCAGATTCATCACTAAATCATCTTCATCAACTTTATTGCTATACAAGTGAACCGTTAAATCACCACTATTCATGTAGCTATCAAAAGGCCAACTGGCGAACCGTTTAGACGATGAGTGATTGAGATTTACAGGGTGAGCGCCAAAAGAAGCCCTAATTGATTTGAAATAGAGATTATCGTCTTGATCTATAATTCGATCAGTAAAGAATTCTTTTTCACCAGTAAATGGAATGGAATCACTATTTATAAAGACACGATGCAACTGTGTAATCGCCTCATAAACAAGATCTATCGAAGAGATGAGAGAAAACATCTGCATGACTCGTACATCAATGTTTTTGTCAAATTCTGGTGTGCTTTGTAAGTGTCTGATTGAGACAGTGATCCAATCCATGCAAGAACAGATCAAATTCCAATAGTTTTTTCCATCAATGTTTCGATATGTATGGAAGATAAAGCCGGAATTTGAGTTTATTAAATCTCTGAAATCTGAGATTTTTTCATCAGTGATAATTCTACTCATGTCCATAATCTACTTCAGCTTGCTGGTTAACGGTTGGTTATTATTAGCACAGCTAATCAGATGTTAGTGAGGCTTCTCTTCTTTCTATCCCTTCATAATCTGCTGACCTGTTACAGTCTAAATTATATCGAATTGCTTTTCAGTGATTGATAGAATGCGCTTCCTCGAAATAGCAAACACATAAATAGGATCTCACCCGCATGCAAGGCAAGCACATCTTTTCTAGTGGCATCATGGCCATTATTTTACTCATTAGCTCACATTCACATGCTGGTTCTTGGGAGTATCGAAGCATTGAAGATCCAATGACAGATAATGTTATTTATGAGGCGGTTATATCCAGTGAGAATATTGTAGACGTAGGGTTCAACAGAAAAGCGGGACTATCTGTGATTACACGCTTTCATCCACGAAATGGCTGGGAAGTTACTTTGACGGTAGATAGTGGACAGATTACATGTGTACAAGGTTGTTATGCCACGATCAGAGTTAATAACCAAAAGCCCAAGAAACACGTGATTGAGGAAGTATTCAATGTGAAAGGATCAGTTTATAAAGTTAGAAATGATCCTGAAAAAGTAGCTGAAGAATTATTTAATGCAAGTAAGATACTTATTGAATTACCCATCTATGAGCAAGGCGATCAATTATTCCGATTTGAAACAGAAACGATTGACTATAAGAGTTTTCCACATAAACCGGGTGAAAAAGAAAAGCTGATAAATGCTGAAAAAGAACGTTTTAGCAATTTGTACTTAGAGCTTATCGAACAGAATTGGGAAAGGCCGGAGCATATTCATCCTGATGCATTTGCCATAGTTTATTTTGATGTAGGACTATCTGGCGAAATTTCTTCTTTAATCGTGCTGCCTTCCAAATCAGAGAACGGGTTGCCTGATTTGGCATATAAACGCAGTATCGAAGAAGCAGTCATGAAATCCTCACCATTACCTGTTTCAGAAAACAAGGAAGTGAGAAGTGTTTTATATCGTTTTCGCTTAAAGCTCACTGAATAGCTAGACTGCATAAACACTTAAACAACTGAATTTTTATGTTAGGTTCATATCCACTTTTCTAGGAGATCTTATGTCTGAAGCACCTGATGGTATGATTCATGTGGATGAATATGCAAAGCTGAAAGGGCTCACCTCTTCAAAGGTTATCGAGATGATCCGCGATGGATTTTATGTGGGCAGAAAAGTCGGTGAAGACTGGTATGTAGATAGTTCAGAGTCGAAAGCGTCAGCAAGTAAGCCATCAAAAGCAAGTAATTTATTTTCAAAATCGAATGTTACGCTATCCAGTTCTGACACTAGCTTGCCTAATTCAGTCGTTATTACGGACATTCAGATGCCGTTCGCTTCAATGGTTGTCTTTATGGTTAAGTGGGCCATTGCAGCAATTCCTGCTTTTATAATTCTCTTGATTCTAACGGCGTTATTCTCAGGCGTTTTAGGTATTCTTTTTGGAGCATTTAACGAAATTAGCTAGCGGATTTGCATCCCATAGTAAAAGATGGGGTTAATCTTTATCCGTTGTTTCTCGTCTATCTATCGACTCATAAACTGCACGTTCATTTTTAACGTCATCCAGAATTCGCCGGTGCATCGCCACAGAAATTGCATCCGGATTGTTAAACCGTCCACCATGCTTAAAGATCAGATCAGCAAGCTCACGTTCACTCATGGCCATGTATTCATCTAACCGGGCACCCTGTTCAGTTCTGACTTTAATGGCTTCAGGATTAACGCTTCTCATGGTTAGTGAGGCCAAATTATCCACAAGGATCAATTCGTTTATTGCGTCATCAGAAAGGTGGTTGGGGTTCATGAATCGCAGTTCTACCAGCCCTTTAATTTCGCTGTAAAGCACGTATACGTCCATAAATTCAATATGGTCTTCTGCAAGGATCTTAAGTGCCTCAAGTCGTGCTTTTGCTAATTTAACGATGTTATGTTCGAGCATGGTTAACCTCCCTGTTTTTTAGCGTTATGGCTCTGACCACCGAGAAGTATATCTATCTGACAAAGTGATACCATTATTTGCAGCGTAAATGTGTGTCAATTCATGAAACTCTTTATTGTTCAGAAGCTGATTCGAGCTTGCTTTTTTGTCTATAGCATCTTCGTAGTCCTTGTTATTCTGGAATAACATTGGATCAATACCAAATTTAATCAAAGCATCACAATGTTGTGGTTCCGAGCCTAATTTGCAAAGCTCAGTATGGGTTTTGAGGATAACGCCTTTAAACATTACAACCTCTATGCCTCCATCTCTAACAGACATAAAATTTACTGCTATTGCTATTGCTATAGCGCCCACAACAGGGATTAAAAAGAGGGCTTTTTGTGTAAGGTTCATTTTTTCTTCCTTAGTTTGTCTTCAGGTAAATAACGATGGATATTAAGTATTGGGCAAAGCGGTACATCATCCAATGTGGCATCACTACGTCTTACACGCAGCTTCTGCTCCCATTTTTTTGGCAGCGGTATGATCACCGGCAAACGTTCACCAGGTTTTGCAGGGTAAAACAGGGGTAAATGGGCCGTTGTCACCGGCATACGTTTACCATCAATGATGATATTCATTTTGGGCTGTGGGGATGGCTCGTAAACTCTGGCCAGAATTTCACTTTCTGGCAGTTCCATTAGCAAAGATTGCTCAGATTGCAGCAATTTGAGCTGTTTTTTATCTCGCGTCTTCACAATCTTACGTGCAGCGACCGCAACAGCCTCATCACGAGATAATTTATGCGTAGTGGTTGATTGTGACCAGGTAAAGCTGATAGATTCTGGTCGTCCATCAAGTACACGAAAGGTTCGTCCCGCCACTTTACGATTAAACCGGCGTAGTCCAACTTTCTCCAGTAGATACTTGCTCAATCGCTGACCCTCGGGAGTTACCTCCTTGTCGGTTTCACGCAAAAACGATGCGAGATTGTCCCGCATATCGTTAATCGCACGTACTTCCGCCAGCATGTCATACGGTACACCCAAGACCGCAGGCATCGACGTTGTGCCGCCAGCATCCATATCGTCCTCTTGGTATTCCAACAATTCGATGTAAGCAGCTACCGTTTCCCGGTCAGCTTTCAGATGTGCCCAGTAAGGATATTCAGAATCCCCACGAACAAAATCTGCCACCGCATGCTGTTGGTCTCGTAATGGCAAATACACGTCTTCAAAACGTTCAATGAGCTTCATTAGCTCTGGCGCCATGTTCATAAACTGCCCTTAATATTGATTATTAATAGACATAATATAACACAACCGCAGTTAAGCAAGCGTTAACACCTCACCTGAAAGCACACACCTTTCCTTTTGTTCTGCCGATGTGATCGTATTTCGATTATTTAGAGACTGTTAAGCCGTTCAAACGGCCTATTTCACCTGCCGTGATGAACCCCGCGTAGCGGTAAATAGATTGAATTAAGCAGTAAAAAAGACAAAAAAGAAAAACAAAATAGAAAGATTTTCGCAGCTAGAAAAAAGTGAGCTTTCATGGCGCTAGGCGTGGGTTTGGCTAGGGGGTTGCGTAACCGTGATTGTGTTATAATATGACAGTCATAAATACATTTTAACGGAGGTTTTATGACGACGCTCACTCTTGATTCTACTAACCAAACGCTGGCCACTGCAGGTATTAAACTTCGCCTGTCTCATAAAGGCTTGGCTGCTGTCAGTAAGGTAGCTATGTTTGCTAAAGCATTAGAGTTTTGCCAAAAGAACACTCAGGCACGTGATGATGTGATCAGTATTCTGGCCCATTACAAAGATCGGCCTGAAATGGTTTTTGTCGAACAAGCACCAAAAGGACAACCGATGCTCGATGCACCTCCTGCTCAGAACAATATGGATTCACCACCACCAAGACAGCAACGGTCAGTAGCTCAATCAAAACCCGTCCAGCAATCCACTGTTAATCAGTCAGCACCGGCCAGAACAGTGGCACATCCCAATGCACCAGAAGCAGAACACCAACAACCTGCTGGTGGACAACAACCGGACTCTGAAAAACGCAATTTTGTCGGTCATCACGTCTATGGCAAACAATCAGCACTCTATTTTGCCTATGATGAAACCCGTGGCGGGGACGCAACGATTGCCGTTGATGGTGCCATGTCAGTGGCCACTCGACAGTACAATTGGAATCAAAAGTTACGCATTCAGATCACTCGAAGTGATCTACCCAGTGTTGCCGCGGTGATGTTTGGTTTGTTGCCGAAAGTAGAACTTTCCAACTACGGTGCAGACAATACCAAGCGATTACTGATCGCAAATCAGGGTAAAAACTACTTTTTGAATATGTCAGCCAAAGATTACAATCAAATAGCTGTGCCAATCACGGCCAGTGATGTTTATGAAATTCGTGGGCTATTTCTGGCTCAATTAATGAAGAATCGTCCTGAAATTGGTGTTGAGGGCATTCTGGCGAACCTGAAATGTCATGCCGCCATGCTCAAACAGGGCGTTCAGTAAAACACGATAATCAAGGTGGGAGACTGTAAAATTTGAACTTGAAAAGCAATGTCAATTCACTGATAAAGGCAAAAAGGATGGGGTTGAATCTTCATCAACTCATTATCTTGGGCCTTTTGCAATCGAAACCACATTACATAGGGCAATTGGCTACTAGTCTTGAGAGTAATCACGCTACCGTGAGAAGAATGGTTATGAGACTAAGTGATACTGGGTTGACAGAGCAAGTTTACGATAAGGCTCCGACTGGTTATCAATCAAGGCCATTCTCTGCTTTGATTAAGTTAACTGATGAAGGTCTGAACAGGATAAAGTCTCTCTCATAATCAACCTTGCGTGAATAGTGATCCATGAGACTCTGAAGGTATTTATTGAACAGTGACAATAGATGACTATCAGACTAACTGAGAGAGATGCTTTACGTTTAGGGCTGCTAAATAAAGCAGGTATAAAGCAGACTAAGAAACTACCTACTGGTATCGGTAGAAAGCGATCAAAGACAAAATCCCCACAACGAGTTCTTTTTGAATGTTGCCAGGCATACTGGCCAGAATGCGTATGGGAATTGGAAGGTGCGATACCTGGTAGAAAGTTTCAAATTGATATCGCCTTCCCTGCTCATAATCTTGCGATCGAACTGGATGGCCACACGGCCCATTCATTCAAAGATAAATTTCAACGTGACCATGAACGTCAAAACCTGCTTACACTGCATGGCTGGCGGATATTACGATTTACAGCAAAAGATGTAAAATCAAGGCTTACCGAATCATTGGATATGATTAGGCAATGTTTAGATGGTTAAAAAGGAGGAAAAAAGATTAAAGTCAGTAATAGCATTTACAGCTTGAAGTAAGTGTGTAGATTAAGCTGTACTGCTTGATTCGATTTAGTTTCTGAGTGTGAGAACCATATCATTCATAAACTTTTGCATTAAATCTCTCATTCTCATGCCTTCGCTATAAAAGATAGGAATAAACCTCTGACAGTTATTGTTCAAAATATCCCGTATTTCTTCACTAGCTAAACTCATCCCCTTTTCTCTATTGGCCTCAACAAGAACAAGATCAAAGTGGTCTTTTCCTTTCCATCCTGGAGAGCTGTGAACAAACCTATTTCTAGTAGCTATCATTCCTTCAACAGCAATATGGTAAGAACTCTTAATCGATTTCACTTCCTCCTTCGTTAATTTTCCCTGAGATTTAAGTCCATGTAGAATTTCAGTAAAAACCTCCCTGCTACGAAAGAATTCATTGAAGTATGTCCTTACAAGAAGGTAAATCCGCGTTTCTGGTGCCCCTGACCATTTTAAGTAATTATCCGGAAGAGAGATCAGGTCATTTATTACTAGGTTGAGACTATCAATGATTTCATTGATGCTGGTACACCAAATGAATATGGTATAGACAAAAAGATCATCACCTTCCAGCTTGCCAATACTAAAAATTCCACTTTCAATTGGAGTTCCATCATTTTCTAGTGATGATAGTATTTTGTTGTTGAATCCAGACAGGACACTAACCAGCTCCTTTGGAAAGGTCAAAGATTCAATATTTTTATTTTTAAACTCCATGCTCAAGCAGTGTTTCCATTTATTGTGCCTAGTTTTTTATGTGGCTTTGTTAATCAACCAGCCTGTCAGACCGTTTTTAACTGAGTACTCTGCTAACTTGTAAGCGTCCCAAAATATTATTCCATCATCTTCATCATCATTATTTAGCTGATTAATTAACTGTTGGGTCGGTGAATGTGTAACAAAATAAAATTTATTGAAGCCAATCATTGTTTCAAACCGCATTTTATAATCATTGTAATTACTTGCATTTGCTCTTGATTTAACCTGAACAGCAATCCTTTCACTTGTTATGGGTGAGATGAGGTCTAGGTCAATATCTTTTAGTGTTCCTCCACTCACACCTGTTCGTTGCCATCCAGCCTGACGAAAGATTAGGTCAGTCAGGATTTCTAGATCATCATGGTGAAGGTTTTTGATAATGGGTATGCTTGCTAGAACCAGGTCTTCCAAAGCGCTTTCAGCTTTCGCTATGTGTGGCTCAATTGTTCCGTTTATTTTATGTAGTAAATAGCTCAGTTCTCTTATTTCACAAATTGTGCCTTGAAAAGCTTGAGTGGCTAATAGTTTTCCGCTGAGTACAGCAGTGATTAAGTCTTCACCTTTTAAGTTTGTATTTTGCCATGAATTGATTACAGGACGCGTCTTAGTTTCGTCATCATTAAAAGTGATTTCTTGTTTTGAGAAGCACCAGTAAAGCGCCCCGCCGTGGAAGGTTACCCACAAAGTAGTTTCAGGCTCTTCATAAAATTTTTGAACTTGATTGCGATGATGTGTCTTACTGCTGGCATTACTTCCATAGGGAAAGGTGTTTTTTATTTCTTCCCAACGTCCTTGCATACACATCTCATGATTTACACCTTCGTAACGAATTTGAAGATATCCATTTTCAATACAATCATGCGCTAAGCCCCCACCCTCACCTAGTTTTATATAAAGTGCTTTGGTAGCTGTTATAGATTTCATATCTGACCTTTTGATTTATCAGGCACTATAAGCACTATGATTTATTTAGGTCAAAAAAAAACGCCCTCCGGGAAACCGAAGGACGTTAGATGTTGAGCTTAACTTACTTAATGTCTGTGTTGGATTTTTATGATTGCAGCCTGCTTCACTTGTTCAGCAAAACTATTGGCCACAGTTGCATCGAGAAAATCCTCAAGCCACATTTCGGTACCATCTTCGAGAACCCAGTAGGTTCCATAAAATTTTGGAGCTTCAGATGCATATACATGCCCTTCTCGCTCCTCCACACCGGTAACATCTATCTGGCCGGACCAGCCATACGGAATACTGGCCAGTTTCTCTTCAATGGTTACGGCATGGCCTCTGTCAGTAATAAATTTAGATTCAGTCATAATGATCTCCATTCACTAATCAAAGGCCAAAACCCTGTGAGGGTTTGTGACCCTCAGGGTTAAATAATTCTTAACAGAATACTGTTAAGACATTGAAGGATTAAACGATAAATCCGTTATAAATCCCCATTAAGCTGGTAGCCGTAAAACCCACTTGCATCACTAGCAGTGCGAAATAACGATTACTTATTGAAAATCGGATAAAGAAAAGATTTGAAATTAAAAAGAACACAAACCCAAACTCTGATCCAGGTGTCTGCATGGCAACCAAAAAAGCGCCCAGCAGTCCAAAAATTGAACCGGCAAACTCGCACCAGGTCATTTCTTTTGTTAAATTGAGAATTGCTTGCATAAGCTCCCCCTGAAAATGGAAAACTAAATGGCAGAAAAAAAGAAAACTCTGAAAGTCATCCACGGCGGACGCGAGGCTTTAGAAGTACAAAAAGCCAATGAAATCTTAAAAGCGTTGTTGGTGGATAAAGACAGAGATACTGCCTTTCAGATTGCAGATACATTGTCCCCCCGAGGAGGGACAACTCTTTCTGCAGTTAAACAGCGGAAGCCTAAATAGCGACAAGAACTGGTTTAGCAGCTCTACGACGTTGCTCTTCAGCAATAGCCTCAATTGCAGCTTCAATTGTCTTTTTGCCAGCTGGTGTAGTCATGCTATCTGACAATAAAATCAGATCGTGCATGGTATCTTCCAGCGTTTGCTCAGACGATTCCTCAAAGCTTACTTCAAGAACATTGATTGCAGTCATAAGTGTTACTCCTCAGATAAAAAAAAGGAGAACACTTATGCCCATGAGGGGAAAAAGTATTCCCCTATGGGTGAATTATCTGCTTACAGATAGTCAATTCAGTGACATCATCTGCGTACAGACGAATAGTTGAGCGTCCAATTTAAGTGTTGGACGAACACTTCATACCTGGCTCATAAAAGACAGGTACAAAAATTGTTTACGTGAAGATATCGTTCATTAGTTTTCAAGTCAAACACCTAATATGAACTGAATCACAGCTTTCACTTTTTTAGTTCAAATTCGTATTAAAGAAGGCGGCTTACTAAGGTATGGGGAAATGAGGATTTATAGCTTATTATTTGCTTTTCATTCGTCTAGAATATCACTATAAGTAACTGTTATTACTTATTTTATTGAGTACACCTGCCCGCCTGCATATACAGATATTCAAGTAAGGGGATCTGAGGATTTATAGGTAACTTTCATGAAAACGTCCAACCTCATGAGTAAGTATAATCGCCCATTATTACTGGGCTTAAGCAGGATCTGGGAATTTATGTACAGTCCGATAACCGGCTTGAGGGGTTATGGGTATTAAGGATTTATAAGGGAAAGTGAAGAAAGCAAATTTCTAACACTCAGTTTTAATTACTTATTAATCAGCTAGTTGAGGCGGGTTTTGTAAAGTAACTTGTTTTAATATAACTAGAACACGCATGTATGGGGTAAAGGAGATTTTTACAGACGTATAGGGTAAAGAGGATTTATGTTGAGCATCTAAAACTGAATTTGCAGATCTTAAACAGCTGTGTTTCTATGCACCTACAAACTTTTACACCGGTACTGGGTAAAAAGGATTTTTAACTAAGTTGTTCAATTAATAATTATTGATACTAAAAGTATTGGGTATACAAGATTTATGTATGGGGTAAATAGGATTTTAGTGTTGGGTAAAGAGGATTTTAGTTAGGGGTAATGAAGATAGTCAGAATTATCCACAGAATTTAGTCATTTAGAGTATTAAAAATCTGATTATAAGTATTGGGTAAAGAGGATTTAGACCCTTTCAGGTGCTGGGTATACAGGATAGATGTATAGGGTAAAAAGGATTTTGATTATTTTTCATCGTTCATTTTACTGCTGAGTATTGGGTAATAAAGATTTTCAGCTATATATCTATCTGAATTATTTAGCTTTATTATCTCTTCCTCTCCTCTTCTTCCTTCTTTATTACTCTTTTACCTCCCCATCTTGCCATATCCTAAATTTATGCGATTATGGTCGCTTCATCATGCTGGTAATGAATAATGAGCGAAGAAATAGACAAGGCAAAAGAAAATCAACAGTTCGAGCTATTTGCCCAGGTATTCAATCATGAAAAGCCGACAAAACACTTATCTAATCTAATATCTTTCTGGGATTCCATTCCTAAGTATTCACGTTCGAGACAGCTACAAGCTTCTATGCGTGATGAAAATGGACGACTTCCAACATTACGTCATAAGTTTGTTTCAAATGATGGTGATCAATGTGAAATGGTATTAAAGCCTGCATCAATTACTCGTGAAGGTAAAACCATTGATTATTACCCTAGTGAAAGTGAAGAATTATTAGAGGATATTTTTCTTAAAATCCTCATTCTCCAAGATCACGGCACTTTCAATCCAAAAAGTGCTGAAACATGGTGTCGATTCACAGGTAATATGATCTTACGTGAGCTAAAAAATCACGGTAAAGAACGAAATTATGATGAATACAAACAATCATTAGAAATCATGCAGGATTGCAAAATTGAAGTTATTGTTAATGGAACAACCAGTTTAAGAACCTCAATCCTACCTGCAGTCATATTTTCAGATCGCGAACGCTACTTAAATGATTCAAATTCAATGACAGCTGTGATGTTGAGTCCTGCAGTTAGCAGTGCAATTAAAAATTACGGATATCGGCAGTATAACTACGAACTAGTCATAGATATGAAAAAGCAGCTAAGCAGATGGCTTTATAAAAGAATTGCAGACAGATATCTCAATGCTGGAGCAGGTGCTCCAGATTTCAGAATTACATATTTAGAAATTAAACGTGATTCTGGAATGCTCAATCAGAACAGTACATCAAAACAGCTATCAGCTATTCGTGAAGCTCTGGATGAACTTGTCGCAAATGACTGTATCTCTAATTATGATGAATCTGTTGAGAAAGAGAAAAGAACAATTATTGATGCCACCTTCCGTTTTCAAGCTAAAGAATCCCTAAGAAGAGACATTATTTTAGCAAATACACGTAGCAAAGGTATTAGAGAGATAGTTGGTAAGTCTCCAACTAAGAAAATTAGTCGAAGTAAATTAAGGCCCTAAGTAAAATCCTATACTTAGTCGTTAAATAGTATTAAGCTATCAATGCTTACCACACAAAGCGCTAAAGGATTCATTTATGAAACTTTTCGCTTTTATTGTGGTTAAAACGTTTTTACAGATTTTAATTTTGGCATTGCAACTATATCAGAGTGACAAATCTGACAAATGACAAGATAAAGGCTGTTTCCTACTTAAAAGGGAAATAGCCTTTTTTTATTTAATCGTAGTATTCCCAAGCACTCGATAGACTGCTTGGGAATACCCCCTCTTTGAGAGAGTATTCAAAGGCTGATGTATCATCAACCTCTCTTATCCCGTTATATCCGGGTAACTCAGCTTACATGTCAAAGTTATTAATCCACAGAACGATTATGTAGAAAATTAAAGTCATCAATTGCTTCTTTCATATCACCAATTCGGATGTGAAATAAAGCGGTATCAATGCTGTTTACTGCATCGTGATGTGGGTAATATGGAATTACCGCACTCGTTCTTGCCCAGTAATCGCCAAAGTCTGAGAATAACTCTCGGCCTTCAACGGTTGAACCTCGAAGCAGTGCACTTTCTAGTCGATTAAAATAATCTTTGTCTACCTTGGCCTTATCAACTGCCTTTTCAAGTAACTCTAAAGCGTCATGATGTAGTGTTGCTTTAAGGTAATACCGAAGTTTATCCAGTATTACTTCAAGTGTGAACGGCGTTCTAGCATTTCGTAGCTCCATGGTTGTCATGTTATCTGACGCTCTTGGTGCTCCAAACTCTGGTGTATTTTGCATCTTACTCTCCTTTTTAAAGGGAGCAGCCGCCCATATGGGGGTTACTCCCATATGGGTTTTGGATTCCAAACAGCATGCTGCTTGGACATTGAGGCCGGTTTTGATAAGTCCGACTGACTCTTCAGGACAACAATAAAATGCTGTCAAGAATTCGATATTCCGAAACACCTGGTCAGATGCTTTGGAATACCCTCTTCATATTAACGAAGAGAGTATTTAGAACTAATCAGTGATCAGCTCCTCTTATCTCGGATTGTCCGAGTTGTCTGGCATTCATACGAAACACGGTTCCATCAGGTTGTCTGTTGACATACCAACCTCGACGACTACCGGCAGGTCTATCTAACCGATAATCAGTTCCACCATACTGAACAACCATTCCGGTTTCATAGTTACGTTTAGCCTTCAGTCGTCTGCTTTCGTGATAAACCACTACTCGCTTACGCCATTGAGCATCCCAACTATCCGGTTCTGGTTCATCAGCGACCTTTAGAAATGAAAGCGGACAATTCACTTCGACCGGACCGACTGAGGCAGACATGCTTTTATAGCCCCATCCATCTTCACGGCCACTTTGCATGGCATCAAGACCAATCCAGATTTCTCCAGTTGCTCTAACTTTGGCCAGATACCAGTGATTGTTGCCAACAACACTTGATTTAAGAAGTTCATGTGCCTCTCCGACCCGTGTTGCATCTGAAAGATACTGAACCAATTGTTGTTTTGAACGCCATTCTGTCGAAAAACACCATCCCATGACTACTTCTCCAATAATAAAAAAGGGGAAGCAGCCAAACCCATAAGGGAAGGTTACTTCCCCTGTGGGTTTTGAGAATCCAAACAGCGTCCTGCTTGGACATTGAGGCCGGTTTTAAATAAGTCCGGCTGACTTATCAAATAGATAGTATTTGGCTATCTACTGGATATCTATTCCGAAACATACTCTGTGAATACGCTTTGGAATACCCCTGTTGCCAGGGGTAATGCTTTACCAGTCGTGCTGGTCCAGCTCTGGGATGGCCTCTGCATCTGAGTCAAGTTCAATCATTTGAAAATCATTGTTAAAAGCAAATTCAATAACTTTGCAAAGTGAAGGACTGTAATCTCCTCGGAGGTTTCCTGCCAAATCGTTCATATACAGCTTAATAAAGAAGCCGGATTCCCGCTCCATCACCATATTGGTCTGAAACGCTGCAATGCGTAAAGCACCGGTATCATCCTCTTCAATATGCGATGTGCTTAAAGCGATAACTTGATAGGTTTCCATGTCAAAAATACCTCTTAATTTAAGAGGGATCGACACCCCATACGGAGATATCGATCCCCGTGTGGGTTTGGAAAGCCAATGATGTCTGGCTAATGTAGGCAAAAAAGCATGCAAAAGCCCTTTTTAGCCCCTTTCGTGATTGTTGCCCGGTGATATACTCATTTACATGAATAAACCCAACAGACTTCAATTAGTGCATTCAACTAATAAACAATTACTTTCTGATGATCTCATCCGGGCAATTGTGCTGGCCAAAGATGAAGCTTTAGCAGAAAGCATCATTAAGAAAATTAAATACCGTGCTTTTCTAAAGCCAGTTAATCAATCTACTCAACAAACAGAAAGTTAATAAATCAACATTCTGTATTAGGTTAAATTCACAATTTCTAACGACTACTTCTGAAACATTCCGGTATATAGGAAAGTCGACCTGCTTCTTCTAACGATAAACGCTTTGCAGTAACTACGTTCGCATGTGGACGCCTTGCCATTTCAACCGACTTACCGAAGGTTTTATAACAATGGTCAAAAGCCACCAGCGTTTCACCTGTTAAAAGCAATAATCGAATCCCATTTGGTGGCATGTCCGCGACGTTTTTCTTTGTCTCAGTGTCAACTTTCAGTATCGGTGCCCATTCATAGGCAATAATGTCTTTAACATCAATTTCGATATTTTCTTCAAGCTCATCGTTAGCTATATAGCCAAGCAAACTTTTACCAAACATTTCCGATTCAAAATCTAACTCGGGAAAAACATCTATCTTGATACATCCCATAATGAAAACTCCATAATATTAGGGATGATTTCAACCCCAGATGGGTGAATATCACCCCTGGGGTTAAATCGCTTAACGTTCTAAGGTTAAGCATCTGTGTTCGGTTTTGATGAGACCGAATACTCTTCAAGATAACGATGATGTGTTATCAGGAAATCTGGCATTCCGAAACACCTGGTCAGATGTTTTGGAATACCCTCTCAGTGAGAGAGTATTTCGCAATAAAGCAAACTGTACTGCTCGTATCCTTATTGAACATTGCCGGCATTTTCCAGAGATTCCATATACGCATCCTCTGCAGTAGCTGTCATTTGTGAATTACATGCTGGACATGAATGGTAATCATGCTCAGATGCAACCATTGAAAAGTGACATCCGTTACGGCAAAACACCGCAACTCGCTTTGGTTGCTCAAACAAAAATGGAAGTGCTTGGCTTTTAGCTTGACGTTGATTTTGTAAGGTAGACACAATTTGTTTCTCCTAATAAATTAGGGGATGCAGCCGATCCCATTAGGGATAGAAACATCCCAGTTTGGCTTAGTGGTCAAAATGACCAGTGTTATCGGCTATGCCGTTTTAATCTCGAATGATGAAATAGAATTTAAGAAATCATGACCAGTGAGGTCAGCGTATATCGCAGGCTTTGCATTACCCAAAAATAAACGGGAATGCATTGCCCCACTGGGGGTATGCGTCCCCGTGTGGGTAAAAAAATGATTACTTACGACATTGCTGCCAATACGGTGAGGTTAGCGTTGTGATTTCATTGATCTTCTGATGAGCGCATGCTGCGTCCATGGCTTTAGAAAAGTCTAATGCCTGATCATTGAAAACAACCAAATGTTGTCCCCAGCTTGTTTTGATTCTCACACCATCAATAACATCTTGCTTGTTATCAGTGGTAAACGGACGAGTCGTATGGATTTGTATACATTCAAATGCTGCTACAGAATTTGAGTGAAGAGAAATCTTTGCCGGCTTGTCGTTTTGAGCATCAACACGAGCATCAAGATTTTTACCGAAATCGGCGTCGTTAAATTCAATTTCTTGAAAATGTTCGATGACTACGCATCCCATAGTGGTACTCCTAAAAAGTGAAGTTAAATAGAAACCATGGGATACATTTATCCCCGACGGGAATAGACAAAGCCCGTGGGGTAGTGAGGAATCAGCTTACTGATTCTCTAGAATAGTGTCAGCTTGGAGTGTGACATGACTCTTCAGTGCAACCAAAGGTTACAAAGATAGTTTAAGATTAAAGAGTGGGCTTTTTATTGTCAAACAAAGACTGTGATGTAGTTCTTACTTTGAGTAACACCCCACAGTTTCACTTTTTGCTTTTCATCGCCCTGGATTGCGCTTTCGCTTTCTCATGTTGGAAATAAGTATCAAAAAAGCCTTCCGTCAGCATGAATGCAAATCCAAGCATAGTTGTCTCGATTAAGAATCCCCGGTCAAAGGTGCCAAAACTAACCCATAAAAGGCTCATTGCGTACCATCGGATTCGCTTCATATCGTGAAATAGAAGCACGCCAGCAAGTAAGTAATAACCCATGGCATTCAATGGTGTAATCGTCATGTGGTTGATAAATTCAAGCATACATCTCTCCTGTTTTAGTACAAGAATGACATAGAAAGTAATCCGCGCAACCCCTCCTAGAAATGGGCTCTCAGGCTGCTTGCGTGGTTTTAGTTCCGTGGTTTGATGGTTTTGTCGTTTTGACACAAATCATTCAACCAGGAGAATACACAATGTCACTTACCATCTTAGAAACAGCAGTTCATCGCGAGCCTATATCCCAGAATCAATATCGCGTATTTTTCCGTGTGCAGCATGGGGAAAGAATCACGACTGTCCGGGCTATACATGTGTCGATACCATCCTCTCAGTCAGAACCTTATAAGCTGGCGGAGTTATTGGCCATCAAATATATCTTGTTGCATACAACGTATGTAGGAATGAACCGAACCGGTAAAGAGCTGCAGCTGAACGTGTCTTCAGGTACTATCCGTAAAAACTCAGAAGTTACAGACTACCAATACTGATATGCATCTCAATGGCCGCTTTATTCAAACTCGTTTTGCTGAAGCTGCTATCAAAGTGGCCCGTCGAACTGACTGGGTTGAAGAATTTAGTGGAAAAGTTGACGACATCACACCGAATGATTGTCTGGACCCGCCAATCAAAACGCATATTGGTGATATTCACTTGACCCGGCATGCTGTCGAACGGTTTTGTGAGCGAATGGCCATCAGCTCGATTGACCGTGCCTGGCGTCGGCTTTCTAAATTACTCACCTCATCTAACTGGAAGATAAAAAAGCCCCAGCAGCCTCTTCGTAATGGAAAACCAAACCGGACCACAGAAACCTGGGCGTTAATTCGAGATAATTGCCCCGGCAATCGATATCTTCATCGTTTGTAACTCTCGCGCCAGTCGTGTCGTGAGGGTGATCGCATGAACCTTAAAATGAAGTTGAAGGGATTAATGAACATAACTGTATTATCGCTATTCGCTGGGCCGCTCTTCTCTTTCCAGGCGTTGGCTGTTCGAGAATCATTTGAACAAGCAAAATCTGAGCTTCGTGATTATATTTATCATGACCAGAATCGTAATGGATCATTAGGAACACTCTATTCTGGTTGTGACTGGAACTGGCGAGGTCGTTCAGGGGGTGCTGTTGACGCCAAAAGTTGTGGGTACCAAATCAGAAAACAGAAGCTTCGTGGTGAACGCACTGAGTTCGAGCACATATTAAGTGGACTTAGCAACATGCTATCTATTCATAATTAGCTGCTTTAGTTGAAAATATGAATACATAACACTTTCTGAATTTCTATAGCTCAAGATCTTTCAGCCAATACATTTCTCTCGCCTCAGTATTAGCGAATTATAGTGTCTTAGTTTTGTTTATAGATCCGGAGACCCCGAGCATAAGATCTCATACACTATTCAAAATCATCACAAACTTTGTGTTTGTTACATAAAAACAGTGACAGACTCTCACAGACCCAGCAGAGAACTTTTAATTTTGCTAATCTTTTGGGAACTAAGTTAGTATCTTGTTAACTAAGACATCAGAATCCATTAATAAAATTAACGAATGTCAGTAAAATTATTTATCAACATGCTCATCTTTATGATTGTGATGCAATCAGGCATAGTTGCGGCTGACATTCATACATCTGATTCCAAGACACCACAAGAACATCAGCTTGTTCTTGATGATTCCAATGCAATTCAACAAGCGAACAATGCGTCTTCGCATGATGCACAAAGTACTGGCGATTGTGATTTTTGTATGCATTGTCAGTGTTCACATTTTATCGCCATCTTTAATATTGATGGAATTAATGTTCCTGCTATTCCAGACAATTATTTCAACCTCCACCCTAGATCGCCAAAACCTGACTTTACAGTCAGTATGTACCGCCCTCCGAGATCTTGAACTGCTGATGTTTTTGCGGACTTAACGTAAGTCCGTTGTTTGCAGTTAAACAGGATCTAATTTCATGAAAATACACTTTGATCGCACTACAAATGTGCGTGCGCCTGCTATCCGTGCATTGCTTTGTTCGATGCTGGTTGCCTTTTCTGTCTCGCCGGTATTAGCCGAGAACGTTCAACAAACGAAAACGTTGAGTTTAAACGAGGCCATGCAACAAACACTGGCGCAACATCCGGCATTACAGGTTTTTCCAATTCGTCAGCAACAACTTGAAGCCCAGAAAAAAACGGCCAATCTCAAACCGGCATATGTTGTTGGTGCTGAGATTGAAAATTTCGCTGGCACCAGGGAACTAAGCGGTATCAAGTCACTTGAAACCACGGTCACTCTCTCCTCTGTCGTTGAACTGGGGGATAAAAGACTGTCCCGTGTTGAACTAGTGGAACAACAAAGCGATGTTGTCCGTGTTGATCGCAAAATAAAAGCGCTGGACTTGCTAGGTCAGGTAACACGACAATTTATTGAAGTGCTCAATAGCCAAGAGCGTGTAAAGCTAGCCGAGACGGGGCTGGAACTGGCACAAACAACATTAACAGAAGTTAATAAACGTGTAGGTGCTGCCGTCGCGGCTGAAGCAGATTTGGGCCGCGCCGAAGCTTCTGTTAATCAGGCTGAACTGATATTGGCTGCCGAAAAACGTCAGCTGGAAGCCAACAAAGTGGTACTCGCTAATTTGTGGGGGAGTTATCAACCTAATTTTGAGACCGCCACAGGCTCATTGTTTGCCTTTAGCGAGGCCATGTCATTTGAAGCCTTATTTAATCAGGCCCAGCAAAATCCGCAACTGGAACGTTTCGCTGCAGAAACGCGGGTTCGTGATGCACAAGTACGTCTTGCCAGAACTCAGCAAGTTGCAGATCTGACCTGGTCAGTTGGGATCAGGCGAGATGAAGGACTGAATGATTCGGCGTTAGTTGCTGGTGTGTCAGTGCCTTTGTTCAGCCGCCAGCGAGCGCAAGGGGATATTGAATCAGCATTGGCCGCGCGTAATGAAGTCAGCTATCGCCGTCAAGATATGCTGTTGCAACTTCATGCTCAGCTTTATCGGGCCTATTCCGGGCGTGAACAAGCAATTGCAAGTATTTCCAAGTTGCAACAACAGATTATCCCCAAACTCACTAAAAGTCTGGAGCAAACGCAAACCGGTTATCAACGGGGACTCTACAGTTATCTGGAATTTCTTACCGTCAGACAAGACCTGCTAGGTGCCAGACGTAGTGTCATTGAGGCTGCAACGGCTGCATTGCTATATCAGACAGAAATCGAACAACTCACCGCCGAACCGCTAACAGCTGCAGAGTAAGCAATATGAATCAGGACAAAACTATGTTTAATAAATCACATTTCGTTTTTTTACCCATGCGCAGCCTACTATCAGTAGCAGCGCTAATATTGCTCATCATGTCACCTGCCATTGCTGAAGATGGTCATGCGCATGAGGCTCCTCAATCAGATCAACAAGCACAAGCCCAGCTAGCAGAATCAAATCAGCAGCATGATCATGAGATAACACATGATAAAGATAACCATGATGAATCGATGCCAAAAGAGGATGAACATGATCATAGCGCTGAATCAAAACCCGAAGAAGAAGGGCATGCTCACGACGCTGAGGATGAAGGTAGTGAGCATGTAGAAATGGATGACGGTATGGCTCAAAAACACGGTGTGGTAACTGCAGAAGTTACAGCCGGACAAATATCGGTCACCTCCAAACTCTACGGTAGAGTGGTTTTATCACCTGATGAGATAAGTCAAGTCAGAGCACGTTTTCCGGGTCAAATCACCCGCGTTTATGTGAATTTTGGTGATTCTGTCAAAAAAGGTCAGCTATTAGCCAGTGTTGAGTCAAACAACAGCTTACAGAGTTATAACTTAACCGCGCCCATCTCAGGTGTCATTACAGCAAAAGATGCCAATACCGGCGAAGTCGCGGCAGATCAAAGTTTGTTTACGATCACGAATACCCAATCACTTTGGGCTGAACTCAAAGTCTTTCCAGGACAGGCCATGAATATAAAACCCGGTCAGAAAGTGCGTCTGTTACATAACAACACATTTTATGAATCGACGATAAAGCAACTGCTGCCAAGCAAAGATGATGCCCCTTATCGGATTGCCCGCGTTGCACTTGATAATCAGCAGCAAGTCTGGTTTCCGGGTTTGCTCGTTGAGGCTGAAGCCATTACCGAGCAAACAGAAGTCAAACTAAGAATTCCTAACAGTGCCATACAACAGTTTGAAGGCGCATCAGTCGCTTTTGTCAAAGTAGGTAATCAATATCAAGTCAGGCCATTACAACTGGGTCTTAATGATGGTCAATTCAGTGAGGTTATATCCGGACTCCGGCAGGGCGATGACATCGTCGCTGAAAATAGCTATCTGATTAAAGCTGATCTGGAAAAAGCCGGCGCAGCTCACGCTCACTGATTTAGGAAACAGACATGATTAATAATATTTTAAGTCTCTCAATCGAGAGACGTGGCCTGATGTTGTCAATGATATTTCTTATCATTGGCCTTGGGATCTGGAGCTTTCAGAAGCTGCCGATTGATGCGGTGCCTGATATCACCAACGTACAGGTGCAGATCAATACCAGAGCACCCGGGTATTCGCCGCTGGAATCTGAACAACGAATCACTTATCCCATCGAGAGAGCGATCGCCGGACTGCCGGATCTTGATTACACCCGATCCATCTCTCGCTATGGATTATCACAAGTCACCGTGATATTTGAAGAAGGCACCGATCTGTATTTTGCGCGTAATCTTATTAATAACCGTTTGGCAGTGATAAAAGGCTCACTGCCACAGGGTATTGAACCGGAGATGGGACCTATCGCGACCGGGCTGGGTGAAATTGTCATGTACACAATTACCGCAGAACCTGATGCCAGGCAACCTGATGGCAGTTCATATGATCCTACCGATTTACGAGTGCTTCAGGACTGGGTCATTCAACCCCGGCTGGAGCGGGTAAAAGGGGTCACAGAAGTCAATGTTAACGGTGGTTATCAAAAGCAATTTCATGTTCAGCCGGATCCGGCGAAATTGCTGAATTTTGGCGTGTCCCTCAGTGATCTGAAACAGGCGCTGATGCAAAACAATGATAATCGGGGCGCCGGTTATATTGAACGTTATGGTCAGCAGATTTTGGTTCGATCGCCAGGACAGCTTAAATCTATTGATGATATTGGTCAGGTGGTAGTGAAAAATATCGATGATCGGCCGGTGCTCGTCAAAGATGTGGCCGACGTTGTGATTGGTAAGCCGCTGCGCAGTGGTGCGGGTACCCGTGATGGTAAAGAGACGGTTGTCGGCACAGTTATGATGTTGTTTGGAGAAAACTCACGTGAAGTTGCTGCGACTGTGACTCGTGAAATGGCGGAGATTCAATCGTCATTACCGGAGGGCGTCATACTGGAAGCGGTATACGATCGCACCACCTTGGTCGATAAAGCCGTTGCCACGGTTGAAAAAAATCTGCTTGAAGGTGCTTTGCTGGTTATCGTTGTGTTGTTTCTGTTGTTAGGCAATATCCGCGCGGCCTTAATCACGGCTGCAGTTATACCACTATCAATGATGGCAACGATTACTGGAATGGTACAGGCAGGTATTTCTGCCAATTTGATGAGTATGGGGGCACTTGATTTTGGCCTGATTGTCGATGGTGCGGTAATTATTGTTGAGAACTCTATCCGAAGATTATCTATGGCACAAAAACAAAACGGTGGAGTGTTGCCTGTTAAAGAACGCTTAAATGTCGTTTATGAGGCCACCAATGAAGTGATACGCCCAAGCTTATTTGGCGTCATGATTATCACGATTGTCTATATCCCATTATTCTCATTGACAGGGGTTGAAGGCAAGATGTTTGAGCCAATGGCTGCCACAGTAGTTATTGCATTACTATCTGCCATGGTCTTTACGCTGACTATCGTGCCGGCTGCCATCGCTATGTTTATGGGGGGGCGAATCACTGAAAAAGAAAGTTTTATCATCAGTGGTGCCAAATGGCTTTACCGGCCAGTGTTGCTGCTCAGCCTCAAATTGCGTTGGCTGCTGATGCTTTTGGCTGTTGTGTTGGTTGCTTTGTCTGTCAACATGGCCAGCAAAATGGGCTCGGAATTTATTCCGCAACTGAACGAAGGTGATATTGCCTTACATGCACTGCGAACGATCGGTACCAGCCTTGAGCAATCTATCAAAATGCAGGAACAGCTTGAACAGCGGCTCAAAACTTTCCCACAGGTAGATAAGGTGATTGCCAAAATCGGTACACCAGAAGTCGCGACTGATCCGATGCCGCCTAATGTGGCCGATACATTTCTTATACTTAAGCCTAGGAGTGAATGGCCGGATCCGGAATTACCTAAAAGCGAACTACTTGCAGAAATTGAAGCGGCGGTTACCCAATTACCAGGTAACAACTATGAGTTTACCCAACCGATTGAGATGCGCTTTAACGAGTTAATTTCAGGCGTTCGTGCGGATTTGGGTATTAAAGTTTTCGGCGATGATTTGGACTTGATTAAGCAAAATGCAGAGGCGGTTCTGGCTGTGATTCAGGAGATCCCCGGCGCTGCTGATGCCCGGCTGGAACAGGTCGATGATATGCCTATGCTGACCATTGAACCCAAACGTATGGCCATGTCACGTTATGGTCTTAATGTTGATGATTTGCAAAACATGTTATCAACCGCCGTTGGCGGTGGCGAAGTTGGCCTGATCTATGATGGCGATCGGCGCTTTGATCTGGTGGTGCGGTTGCCTGAAGAAATTAGACAAGACATACCCGCCTTGTCAAATCTACCCGTGAGTTTACCTGGTGGTGATTACGTACCTTTGTCTGAAGTCGCAACCATCGAATTAACGGAGGCGCCGAGTCAGATTTCCAGAGAAAACGCCAAACGGCGTGTCGTGGTCACCAGCAATGTCAGAGGCCGGGATCTGGGCTCTTTTGTAGAAGAAGCTCAACAGCGTATTGCTGAGCAAGTGCAATTACCACCCGGTTATTGGATCGAATACGGTGGAACCTATGAACAACTGCAATCAGCCAGTCAACGACTGTCGATTGTGGTACCGGTTACGTTGGTTATCATTATGGGCCTGCTGATTACCTTGTTTGGTTCATTTCGTGATGCAGCGATTATCTTCACTGGTGTGCCATTGGCATTAACTGGTGGGGTGCTGGCGCTCTGGCTGCGAGATATGCCGCTATCTATTTCCGCAGGGGTTGGTTTTATTGCACTCTCGGGTGTTGCGGTGTTAAACGGTCTCGTCATGTTGTCATTCATCAGGGATTACTGGCACCGGCACGGCGATCTGCACAAAGCAATCGTTGATGGTGCAATGACTCGGTTACGGCCAGTATTGATGACGGCTCTGGTAGCAAGTCTCGGTTTTGTGCCGATGGCACTCAATACCGGTACCGGGGCTGAGGTGCAAAGGCCACTGGCAACGGTCGTCATTGGCGGAATTATTTCGTCAACCTTGCTAACACTGGTGGTGTTGCCGGCACTTTACCGGATAGTGCACGGCCGTGGAAAATCAAGATAAAACATGGCGGCCTGTATTGGCCGCCAACCTTTCCTGAGTTTATCAATAAACAAAAACATAAAGGTATATCTCTATGCATACACATCATCAAGAGGATGGTGCTTCTGATAAAAGGATTGCAACGGCTTTTTTTCTAAATGTTAGTTTTACCATCATTGAATTCATCGGTGGCTGGCTGACCAACAGCACAGCAATTATGGCTGATGCTGTTCACGATCTTGGTGACAGTCTGTCTATCGGCAGTGCCTGGTTTTTGAACCGCGCAGGCAATAAATCTGCTAATTCTGTGTTCACCTATGGTTATCGGCGCTTGTCTCTTTTTGGTGCTCTGATAAACGGCTTGGTGTTAATCGCTGGCTCAATATGGGTGTTGAGTGAAGCAATACCACGTTTGGCCGATCCAGTAATGCCGGTTACCGAAGGTATGCTGGCATTGGCCGTATTGGGGGTTACTGTTAATGGGTTTGCGGCTTATCGGCTGAGTAAAGGGACGTCTCTTAATGAAAAAATACTCAACTGGCATTTATTAGAAGATGTATTAGGTTGGCTGGCTGTGTTGATCATTTCCATCATTCTGCAGTTTGCCGACTGGCCGATTTTAGATCCGCTTTTATCCATTGGTTTTACGCTATTCATCTTGTTTAATGTTGTTCGTAATTTGTGGGTGACCGGTAAATTGTTTTTTCAGGCAGTGCCCGATAAAGCGCTGCATGATGAGATCAAAAAAACTCTTGTCAGCATTGAGGGTGTCAATGAGGTACATCATTTACATCTTTGGTCACTTGATGGTGAACACCATGTCCTCACTGCACACCTGACACTTAATAACGATAATGTCTCTTCTGAAAATTACCTGGCTATGAAACAAACGATTGCCGAGTCTTTATCTCAATATGAGCTAGATCACACCACGATAGAGCTTGAGCTGAATCAGGAGCATTGCAGAGATTTTAGTGACCATTAAACAGCATCTCAATAACATTTTACGCAAATAAAAAAATGACAATTATTAATATCCAACCTAAAAAGTTCACTGGTTTCAAACGTATGCTTTGGGCCACTTTTTATTCATACAAAGGGTTGCATTCTGCACTGCGTCACGAAGTTGCTTTTCGTCAGGAATTTATTGCCTTTGTCTTATTATTGCCAGTTGTGTTCTGGATAGACTTTACCGCTATTGAGCGGTTTATATTAATTGCCAGCATGATCGCTGTAATGGTCGTCGAGTTGATCAACTCAGCAATTGAATCGACGCTGGATAGAGTCAGTTTGGAGCATCACTTATTAACCGGTCGGGCCAAAGATTATGGATCACTGGCTGTCTTACTTACCCTTATTATTTCAATCGCAGCATGGACATTATTGCTATGGCACAGATTTTTTTGAATTCAAACGAAAAAGATATATTCACAAAATCACCCTCACTGCTCGGACCTTACCGCATTTTATTTCAGGTTCTGCTTATTGGGCTTCTTATTCTCTCGCTATCAAGATTAGGGCTTGTTGTATGGCAGTGGGATCGGGTATCGGCAGCAATTGATCTGCCATCACTATTCATTCAGGGGCTCAGAGCTGATCTCATTATTATGGGTATGCTTATTGCGCCACTGATGTTGTTGATGCCGCTACTGGTCAATAAATTAACCTGGCAATTATGGCAAAAGTTGGTGTGGTTCTGGAGTTTAATGATCATTGTTTTGATCATTTTTATGGAGTCTGCCACACCGACATTTATTGTTCAGTATGACTTGCGTCCGAACAGACTCTTTGTCGAATACTTACAATATCCAAAAGAAGTTTTCTCAACCTTGTGGGAAGGTTTTCGTCTGCCACTTATTCTCGGGGTTGTTTTCACTATATTAGCCGGCTTGTTCACGAATCGGCTGTTACAGCATTGGTTAAAACAATATCATTTGGACTGGCCGGTTTGGCGTGTTTGGCTGACTTGGCCTCTTATGGTTCTCATCCTAGTAGTCATGATCCGGTCTACTTTATCGCATCGTCCAGCCAATCCGGCAATGTTTGCAATCACTTCGGATGCTATGGTCAATAGCCTAGTCATTAACTCAACCTGGTCAGTGTATTTTGCTATTTACAACATGAAGCATGAAGCAGAAGCCGGAGAAGTCTATGGTACGCTTACTGATGAACAAATTATGCAGGAAATGAGCGAGAATTATCCTTGGCTTGATAATGATCCAAATGCACCTTTTCCAACTATCAATAAGCGCCCCGCGACAGTTGAAAGAGATATACCACTTAACCTGGTTATCATTCTTGAAGAAAGCCTGGGTGCCACCTTCGTCGAATCTCTTGGTGGAGAGTATTCTGTAACACCAGAATTAGAAAAACTGAAAAATAAGGGCTGGTGGTTTGAACAACTTTATGCAACCGGCACACGATCTGTAAGAGGAATTGAAGCCACGATAACGGGTTTTTTGCCCTCACCCGCAAGAAGCGTTGTAAAGCTTTCTTTATCACAACAGAATTTTTTCACCATCGCAGACTTATTGAGTCAACGCGGCTACAAAACTGAATTCATTTATGGTGGGCAATCTCACTTCGATAACATGGCTAACTTCTTTATTGGCAATGGTTTTCAATCTATCGTTGACCAAAATGACTACGTTGATCCGCTCTTCGTAGGCAGTTGGGGGGTCTCAGATGAAGATCTATTCAATATGGCGCATCAACGGATCGTTCAAGCGAACCTGAGTTATCAACCGTACTTTAGTTTAGTTTTTACATCCAGCAACCATTCGCCATACGAATTCCCTGATGGCAAGATCGGTCTGCATTCGGCCGAGAAACAAACTGATTTGAATGCTGTTAAATATGCAGATTATGCTTTGGGACAATTCTTTAACACAGCTATGAAAAGCGATTACTGGGAGAATACCCTCTTTTTGGTGATTGCTGATCATGATTTGAATGTTTATGGAAATGCACTTGTGCCGATAGAACGTTTTCAAATCCCGGGTCTCATTTTAGGGGCTGATATAAAACCAAAACGTATCAAGACGGTGGCGAGCCAGATTGATATGGCGCCTACTTTACTATCACTGATGGGCATCAGCGCTGAGACACCAATGATAGGCAGAGATTTGAGCCGACCAGCCGAGCAGCAGTCACCCGGCAGGGCAATGATGCAATTTGCCGATTATTTTGCCCTGTTGCAAGGTGAGAAGGTGACCATTTTACGCCCTCAAAAGAAAGCTCTGGCTGGGCAGTATGTTCTCAAAAAGCGTCAACTAGAGCTCAAAGGTCCGGCAAATAGAGAGGATGCTAACGAAGCATTAGCACATGTATTACTACCTTCTTGGCTATACCGTCAGCAACGTTACGATATGCCTGTTGGGCATCCATCAAACAAAAATTAGCATTTCTCATCCTATTATGCAGTTATTGATTGGCCGCATTAAAGATAAGGATTTCTATGTTATTAATGTTTTTATATTGATCATGATATTGAGTATTTACTTATTATTGATCTTTTTTTGCACGATTTAAATTAGTTCTATGTTTGGGTAATTTATTCTCATCCACACATGAAGTTTGGAAATTTAAAACCATGAGTAGATTAATTTATTACGTAGAATCAAATCTCGTTTGGTTTGTCATTATTGTGGCTGGGCTTGGATTGGTATTACCTGAGGCGGGTAAATATCTCCAACCACTAATTGGGCTATTACTTGCTGCATTGATGTTTATTATCAGCCTGACTTTTGATGCCCATGCCGTTCGGTTAGTGCTTCGTAAAACTTCAAGGCAATTTTTAGCGCTGATTCTAGTCAACGGCCCAATGTGGCTTGCCGGGCTGCTGACCGGCCGATTATTTTTTTGGCAGTGGTCCGTTGGCTATGGGTCAAACTTTGCTTGGCACCTTACCCACAGATGTATCATCTCCGTTGTTAGTGTTGATGGCGCGAGGCAATGTTGCCCTGGCAGCCGTTTTTAATGCGGTAAATACCGTTTTTTCCCCCTTTCATTGTTCCTCTGCTTTTTTTATGGCTGACGGGCATTCAACTGGAAGTACCACCTGACACCATTATTTTCGAATTAGTGTTGGTTGTTCTAGTTCCCACCATTTTGGGAGTGAGTTTGCGAACAAAGTTTTCAGCATTTTTTTTTACGTCATGATTCGGCTTATGCAGGAATTGGCTCATTTCTTTACCTTCTGATATTGCTCACTGTGTTAAGCCCAAATGCAGAAACTATTATTGGCTATGGTTGGTAAGCTTTTGTTATTGCTGCTGTAGCTTTATGTCTGAATCTGATTGGTTATCTGGTAGGAATGATCTCACGTCTGATATCCAAAGACCGAAAATAGGCATTGCTCTCAAATTCCTATAACGACCAGTAACTCATCATTGCTTAATTCGTATAGTTACGGTGTTAGAAACTAATTTTTCATTTGACTTCCATTTAAGTCATGTCTCCTTATCGGTACTACCAAAAGAATAGGCAGCTTCAAACGCTGATAGACTTAATTTGTCGAGGATAAGAATCAGCGAGATGTCTTTCATGACTATCATTTATTTCAGCCTGTAGTCGCTGCTTGCTTGGATGCATTGTGCTTACGTTTTTTATACGATTGTCGTTTGGCCTGAGCCTTATTTAAATCACTGTCTTTTTTCTTATCAGATGCTATGTAAGCTTGTTGCCCAAGTGCTCTGATTGCATCAGCAATTTTAAAGATACGAACTTGCCATGCATGAGACCTATCTTCTGAATGAGCAAGCGGAACTTCCCCGGCCATCCAAAGCGTTTTAAGTTTCATTGTCAGATTATCCAGCTGACGGATCAGATTCATAAATGCCATACCTTCTGGGCAAGTGATTTTGATTAGCAAATCAACACTATCATCTGTGACGGCAGCATTCTTGATTCCAATGCTGTTCAGAATGTGATCTGCTTGTTCCATATCCCGATTCATTTCAGTAGACAGATGCCTAATACTTTCAGTAATTTTCCTCACATTTTCATCTGACAGTTCACGCAATCCAAATTTACGTGTTAGCAACGTTGCTGCTGTCATCTGTGTTTGTATATGTTCGAAAGTCCGGCGAAATATTCGCTTTGCCTGTGCTGACTGGAGCGTAACGATCATTTCCATGTAAAACTCGCTCTTGACCTCTTCTTCAGTCAAGAATTGTTTAATCTTTTGCATTTCAGCTTGCTGCCGACTTTCTCTTTTGGGGTCAACTGTGCCCATCTCTTCAGCCATGACACTCACCTTTCATTAAATAAATTATGTTCGAGGAGGCATTTAAAATTAGTTCGCTAGCTTAGTCTATGAATAACCGGATATTGGTTAATGCCGGTTATTAGAATGATAGGCGTTTTAACTCACACAGGTTTAAGAGGATGTTTACTGACCCTAAACAATAAATTGTTGCTACCAATATAAAAAGGCAATGACTTTCTTCTTTGTGTTTAGGTGATGTTATGCAATTTATTGCGAAGTTCGGCCATGCTCGGGGTCAAGCGTAGGTCTTATTAATCTATTAGTTGTCGATAAAGACTATTTTAAGGCGGATTGGGGAAACAAGAATTCAAAAGAACTATACAAAGAGATTAAGGCCCTCTACCAAAATATCTCGCTTCTACTTCACTTTGTAATGGTTGCAAACATAATTATTGCCATCATGTATATTTTATACACACGTCATAAATAATCTGATTGTGACAGCTTGGTAAAAGGAAAATGCAGCGACTCATTGGCTAATTTATATTGCTCGCTGAATGGTCTTAACATGCAATTCAGCATGGTTTATCAATTAAAGAAAGGTCACTATGTCTCATGAAAAAAAATCAATCTTGTATTGAAGCTTATTATCGCAGCGCAATGCGATAATTGTGCAGTAGCTTGTTTAGAAGAAAGTTATGTTTCCAAAATGACAGATATGTGTACATATGGATTTAGATTGTGCGGATATGTGTCGTTTTACAGCGACTGCAATTGCTCGTGGCAGTGACTATGCAGCTCAAATTTGTAATTTATGTGCCGAAACTGGTGATCAGTATGAGCATCAGCACTGTAAAGACTGTGCTAACCAATGCAGAAAATGCACTGAAGAATGTAGAAAAATGGCTGCATAAGCAGTCTGACATACGCCTCATTATGAGGCGTATGTCTTTTTGATGCTAATCTACTTTGTAGATTAAAACTATTCGAAGGTAATCTTAGCAAAAGAACTACTTAATATTACGAACAACTGAATATTCTTCATCCTTTCATTACTTAAAATGGCATGCGCCTTACCTCAACGATTAGGCTGCTTGACTATACGAAGATATGACTTAAGCGTCTTCCAACCTTCAGGAAAAAGTTCTTTAGCCTCCTCGTCGGATAAAGAAGGAACTATGATGACATCATCACCATTGGACCAGTTTGCTGGGGTAGCAACCTTATAGCCATCGGTTAACTGTATCGAGTCGAGCACCCGTAAAATTTCATTGAAGTTTCTGCCTGCACTTTTCGGATAAGTCAGCATCATCCTAACTTTTTTGCTCGGATCAATCAGAAATACTGAACGCACTGCCGAACTATCATCTTCTCCGGGATGTAACATATCGTAAAGCCGAGAGATTTGCTTATTTTCATCTCCAATAATTGGGAAGTTGACCGCGCAACTCTGGGTCTCCTCAATATCGCTGACCCAGGCTTTATGATCTTCTACCGAATCAACGGAGATAGCGATTATTTTACAGTGCCGCTTGTCAAAAGCTTCTTTCAGCTTGGCAGTCTCACCTAGTTCTGTGGTGCAAACTGGTGTGAAATCAGCTGGGTGGGAGAATAAGATAGCCCATCCGTCCCCAATCCACTGATGAAAGTTAATATGGCCTTCAGTAGTATCTGCTTCGAAATCAGGGGCAGTATCGCCTAGATGTAAGTTCATAATAATAGTCTCCATTGATAACTTAAAATCAGCTTTGATCGGAGCCGCCGTCCAGACAATTCACACTGTCCATTATATGCTCCATGATGGGGTTAGAGTTTCATCTTTTACTTGACCTTAGTGATGACATAACCTTTTTCTGCTTTTATAAACTCAAAATCCACAGTTTCACCTACCTTAAATTTGTCGAGTAATTTATCATCCTTAACTGTAAATCCCATGGTCATGGCCGGCCAGCTGAGGCTTTCAATCGGTTCATGAACCAAAGTGACTTTTTTTGAGCTGATATCGACTTTAGTGACAGTGCCAATGGCGGAATGGGTGATCTGTTGATCCGATGTCTCCGCTTTTGGAGCCATGTTTTCCATATCGTCATGATCCATTTTCTGCTCCGCTAATATCGACGTTGCCGAAAAGGACAGAATGATTGTCAAAGAACTTACTAATAATTTTTTCATTTTAATTGTCTCCAGTACGTTAAAAAATAAAAACCCGGATCAAAGCACGTTAAATGACCCGGCGTAATTCATCACTCGTTATTTGCTTGTGATTGAATTGGTTGGTTTTTCGTCTGCTTCTGTGCACGCTTTTTATGAATCAGTAAATAGATCACCGGTATCACCAGCATTGACAACAGTGGTGCTGTCACCATGCCGCCTACCATTGGCGCAGCAATGCGCTGCATAACTTCACTACCAGTGCCGCTACCAAACATAATGGGCAGCAGGCCAGCAAGGATAACGGTCGCCGTCATGGCCTTGGGTCTAACCCTGAGCACGGCGCCTTCACCTATGGCATCCAGCAGATCAGCCTCTGTTTCTTTTTGTTCATCCAACCGGTTTTGCCAGGCTTGCTTAAGATAGAGCAGCATGATGACGCCAAACTCGGCTGCTACCCCGGCTAAAGCGATAAAGCCGACCACACTCGCCACCGACAAGTTGTGTCCCAACAGATAGAGCAGCCAGATGCCACCCACTAAAGAAAAGGGCAAAGTCACCATTAGCAGCAATGCTTCGCCAAAATTCTTAAACGTGAGGTAGAACAAAACAAAGATGATAAGCAACGTGAAAGGCACCACCAGCTTGAGCTTGGCAGTCGCACGCTCAAGATACTCGAATTGTCCGGACCAGGTGATTGAATAGCCGGTCGGCAAATCCACTTGCTCCGAGACGATTTGCTGCATATCGGTTACCGCCGAACCCAAATCCCGATCCCGAATATCAACATACACAAACCCCGCTAACCGCGAGTTTTCACTGCGCACCATGGGTGGACCGTCACTGATGCTAATGTTCGCAACATCTGACAGTATCAATTGCTGGCCGCGAATAGTCACGATAGGCAAGGTCCGTAACGAGGCCAGTGAATCTCGGATCTCCCGGGGGTAGCGAACATTAATGGGAAAGCGCTGCAGTCCCTCTACCGTTTCGCCAATATTCATGCCTCCCACAGCCGAACTGATAATCAACTGCACATCATTAATATTAAGGCCATAACGCGCCGCGGCATCACGTTTAATATCAACATCAACATAACGACCACCGGTCAGGCGCTCAGCAAAAACACTGGTGACCCCGGGTACATCTTTGAGGACTTTTTCAATGTCGCCGGCAATGCCATCAATAACGTTTAAGTCTTCCCCCAAAACTTTTACGCCCACAGGGCTCTTGATACCGGTAGCCAGCATATCAAGCCTGTTACGAATCGGTGGTACCCAGATATTGGTCAGGCCAGGCACCTTAACGGTCCGATCCAATTCGGCGATCAATTTTTCTTTAGTCATACCCGGCCGCCACTCTTCATGAGGTTTGAACTGAATGGTGGTTTCAAACATCACCAGTGGCGCCGGATCAGTTGCCGTATCTGCACGTCCGGCTTTGCCATAGACAGTTTTCACCTCCGGCACGCTTTTGATCATTCGATTAGTCTGCTGTAACAATTCGGCTACTTTACCAGCCGAAAGACTGGGTAAAGCACTAGGCATGTAAAGCAGATCCCCTTCATCCAACGGTGGCATAAACTCACTGCCGATATGTTGTAAAGGCCATAAACTTGTCAGTAACAATGCGCTGGCGACCACTAAGGTCATCTTTGGAAACTTCAGTACGCCTGCCAAAATAGGTCGATACAATGTAATTAAAAACCGGTTAAGTGGATTAGCCTGTTCTGCAGGAATTTTGCCCCGAATAAGATAGCCCATTAGTACCGGAATAAGCGTTACAGCAAGGCCAGCTGCTGCAGCCATTGCATAAGTCTTGGTAAATGCCAATGGAGAGAATAGTCGGCCTTCCTGAGCTTCCAAAGTGAAAATTGGGATAAAAGACAGCGTAATAATCAACAATGAAAAAAACAACGCAGGGCCCACCTCGACGGCAGAATCACCTATCACCTTCCAGCGACTTTCGCCTTCAAGCTTTGATCCGGGATGTTTTTCATACCAGCGTTCTAAGTGTTTATGGGCATTTTCAATCATCACCACCGCCGCATCGACCATGGCGCCGACAGCGATGGCAATACCGCCAAGTGACATGATATTAGCGTTTATGCCTTGCCAGTGCATCACAATAAAAGCCATCAAGATCCCCAGCGGCAGTGAAACAATAGCCACCAAGGCTGAACGAAGATGGAATAAGAAAATAAGGCAAACTAATGCCACAACAATAAATTCTTCAATAAGCTTTTCTGTGAGATTATCGACAGCGCGTTCTATTAGCCCAGAGCGATCATAAACCGTCACAATCTCAACGCCCTCGGGCAAACTCTTTTGCAGCGTTTTCAGTTTGTCTTTCACAGCAGCAATGGTGGTCAGCGCGTTTTTGCCAGAGCGCATCACGATGATGCCCCCCACAGCTTCACCGACACCGTTGAGTTCGCTGATAGCCCGCCGGATTTCAGGGCCGATTTGAATATGCGCGACATCGCCTAAAGTCACTGATATACCGGCATCAGTGGTGAGCAAGGGAATTGACCGAAAATCTTCTAAGCTTTGCAAATAGCCGGAGGCGCGCACCATATATTCCGCTTCGCCCATCTCCAGAACCGCGCCGCCGGTCTCTTGATTACCATTATTAATAGCCTCAATAACGCGGGAAAGCGGTATGCGATAAGTGGCTAACTTGTCGGGATCGACGACCACCTGGTACTGCTTGACCATGCCGCCGACAGTTGCGACCTCTGCCACATTGGCGACGGTTTTCAGTTCGAATTTAAGAAACCAGTCCTGCAACGCGCGTAGCTGGGAAATATCCTGGGTGCCGGATTTATCTACCAAAGCATACTGATAGATCCAACCGACGCCGGTGGCATCCGGGCCAATTGATGAGCTTGCCGTATCCGGCAGCCTTGACTGCGCCTGATTCAGGTATTCCAGCACCCTACTACGGGCCCAATACAGATCGGTACCCTCCTCGAACAAGACATAGACATAACTATCGCCAAAGAACGACAGACCGCGTACCACTTCAGCGCCGGGTACCGATAACATGGTGGTGGTTAATGGGTAGGTGACTTGATCCTCGACCAATTGCGGTGCTTGTCCCGGCCAGGTCGTTTTAATTATCACCTGAACATCTGACAAATCAGGCAGCGCATCCAGCGGCGTACGTGATAAAGATACCAAGCTCCAGGCAAGCATCATCAGCGTAGCCAATAACACCAAAAAACGATTGTCGATTGACCAACGTATAAGTTTGGCAATCATTTTGCACCTTCCATTTCAGTCTCGGCTGACAAAGGCTGCAGGTCGATAATTTTAGGTGCTGAGCCTTTTTCTAAGCGAAACTCAATTGCTATTTGCTCGCCCACCGTCAGCCCATCTGGATTGAGTGATGACGAAAGTTGAAAGTCCATGGTCATACCCGGCCATTCCAAGCTGGGAATATTTGGATGAGTCAGCGTCAAAATCTGCCCGTCGATAGCTTCGATTTGTGCCTGCGTACGATGACTATCCATTGCCATTTCAGGATCTGCTGAGCGCGGTTGAAACTCCAAAATCAATGGCGCTGCGCCTGCTTCTAAACGAAAGGCAATTTCAATTTGCTCACCCACCTTAAGCTGCTCTGGGTTAAGTGATGGAGATAGTTCAAAGTCCATAGTCATCCCCGGCCACTCTAGGCTGGGAATATTTGGATGGGTCAAAGTCAATATCTGTCCGTTTATCGCTTCGATTTTTGCCTCGGTCTGATGAACCTCCATTGTCATCCCAGACATGGAATCGTTATCAGTTTTTGTTTCCTGACCATCCATTAGCCGCGCTTCAACGCCTCTCAGGCTGGCTTCAGAATCCACCAAAAACTGACCTGATACCACAACCCGTTCACCTTCCTGCAAGCCTTGCTTAATTTGGGTTTTATCATCAGTTACGCGTCCAGTCATGACCTCAACTGGGCGAAAACTGCCATTTTCCAAGGTCACCATGATTAAGGTGCGTTTGCCCGTTCGGATAAGCGCTTCGGTTGGCACCATCAGTGCATCGGTAATTTGTTTGCCTGCCAACTGCATATTGACGAACATACCCGGCGCCAATTCACCCTGTGGATTGTCCAACACCACACGCGCTTTAAGGGTGCGTGTTATAGGGTTCACTTCCGGTAATAATCTTTG
>Ga0207901_1000021_pt1 | contig 141379 bp, 130 predicted proteins | sample LinPmetageLP46_FD_184057 | JGI IMG/M metagenome (GOLD analysis project Ga0207901, IMG submission 184057) | Marine viral communities from the Pacific Ocean - LP-46 (SPAdes) | ecosystem: Environmental > Aquatic > Marine > Oceanic | place: Pacific Ocean | collected 2011-06-12
CCTGAAGGTTGAACACAATGCCACCGTTGTCGAGGTTGTAGCTGCCAGAGCCTTTGAAAGTGGTGTCATCCAGCTTGATCACGAGGTCCGACAATGCGGGCTTGCCTGCAGAACCGCCGATGCTGGTAGAAAACGCAATGGCCTGGAGAACTGCCTCATCTGATGTCTCTACGGCGGGCTGCCCCAGGTTCTCGAGCAGTTCCTTGAGAGAAAATTCGCTGATGGCCACTTTGCCGTTCAGGGCTGGCTTGTCGCCGAAGCCTTTAATTTCAAGATTAGTATTCAGAGTCAGGTTTGCGAGGCTGGCGGTGAAGGCGCTCAGTGTCGCCGTTTCATTTTCGAGGTTGGCTTTGGCTGAGCCTTCCAGCCTCGCGGTTACCGATTCGCCACCAAACGGCTCGCCGTTCATTTCGAAGACAGCTTCGAGGCCGGAAACAGCAAAATCGTTCAACGCTTCGTTGGCCGCCAGGCGGGCCTGGATGCTCCCGTCTACTGAAAACTGTGGTTGCGTGGTTTCTACACGAAAGCCAACTTCAAGCGGAAATTCAGAGCCCAGAGTAATGTTGCTGGCGTTTACCGTGAAATCTTCAAGTGTCACAGTCTGGCCAGTTTGCAGGTCGCTATAATGCACCTGCGCATTGCTGATCTGGACGTTCTCGACATTGAAGTTCAGAGGCTCACTGCCGCCTTGTTCGCCGCCGGTTTCCGCGGTGGATGGCTGTTCCGGCTTGCTGGCAACGTCCTGCTTGTCCTGCCCCGTGTCACCGTCTGCTGGCTCCGGCATGATACGAGTCCAGTTGCCTTCGCCCTGTTCATTAACCGTCAAGCGCGCATCAAGGCCATCCAGAACAAAGGTACTGACCTGTGGCGACATGGCAATCAGCGACCAGAAATCGACTTGCGCCACCAGTTGCTTCAGTGCAATCAGGCGCTCACCGTCCAGAGTGGCTTCTACATCGTTCAGTTCAAGCCCGAGAGGAATGAAAGACCAGCCGATATCGCCGTCCAGGATGAGGTCCAGGTTGGTTTTTTCTTCAACCACCTTTTCGATTTGCGGTTTGTAGTCGTTCGGGTCGATAACGACCATGGCAATTGCAATCGCGGCAATGGCGAGAACGACAAGTGCAACGATGGCGATTAGCGCATAACGTATGGCTTTCATGGTTGAGGCTTCCTTTCTTTTTACGGGAGCATTCAGGATTCAAGGCGAATCCGGGCGCGAATTGTCTAAAGGATAACGCAGGGTTAACAAATTAACAGGGTATGAGTATGACAATGCGGTAGTGTTGGGCCAAAATGCATTCATTGTTTTCTAATCAAGCTAGTGCGTATAGACATAAAAAGTAGTACGTATAACCATAAAAAGGAGTTCGCTGTGGCTATTACTGTTTCGATTGAGCTGAACCGGGAGCTTGAAATTCCTGCCAGCTATGATGAGGTTTTTGCGTTGCTTGCCGATGTGCCGCGCTCTGCAAGCCATTTTCCCAAAGTACATAAACTGACGGATCTGGGCGACAATATCTACCGCTGGGAAATGGAAAAGGTAGGTGTCGATAAGCACGCGATTCAGTCCATTTATGCCAGCAAGTACTTTTCGGACAAGGATGCAGGAAAAATTACCTGGGAGCCGGTGAAAGGTGAAGGTAATGGGCTAGTGCGTGGGTCTTGGACGCTGACGGCAAAAGGCGACAAGGCGACGGCCGCTAAATTCCAGACCAGCGCTGAGCTCACACTGCCATTGCCCGGCCTGCTGAAGCTCGCTATCAGCCCCGTTATCAAGCATGAGTTCAACGGTCTGGTGGATACTTATATGAAGAATCTCAAGAAGGCATTCTGATTTTTCCGTGACAAGGCAAACTATTGTGCCGATTAACCCGGCTATGGGACTCCTGAAGGCATAAAAGGTATAATCCCGGAATAAAGTTTTCCGGCGTTGTGCCACCTAAATCTGCTACGGAGTCCCCATGGCCGAACGTAAGGCTCGGGTAGAACGAAATACCCTTGAAACCCAGATCAGCGTTGAAATCAATCTCGATGGCACCGGTAAATCCAGTTTTGATACCGGTGTGCCGTTTCTTGAGCATATGATGGAACAGATTTCCCGTCATGGCTTGATCGATCTCACTATCGTGTCCAAAGGCGATCTGCACATTGACGACCACCACACGGTAGAAGATGTGGGCATTACCCTGGGTCAAGCCTTTAAGCAGGCGGTTGGCGATAAAACAGGTATTCGTCGCTATGGTCACGCCTATGTGCCCCTTGATGAGGCGCTCTCCCGCGTGGTAATTGATCTTTCCGGTCGCCCGGGTCTGATCATGGAAGTGCCTTTTACCCGCAGCACCGTGGGCGGATTTGATGTGGACCTGTTTGAAGAGTTCTTCCGTGGTTTTATTAACCACGCCCTGGTGACGATGCACATCGATACTTTGAGGGGCAAGAACACCCACCACCAGATCGAAACCGTGTTCAAAGCATTCGGCCGCGCCTTGCGCATGGCCATTGAAATGGATGAGCGCATGGCGGGTATTACACCGTCGACCAAAGGCCTGTTGTAAACCGCCGCTCTTAGCCGCTTTCAGCCACCTAAGGACACCGTACTGACCATGAAAACCGTTGCCATCATCGACTACGGCATGGGGAACCTTCACTCTGCCCGTAAAGCGGTAGAGCATGTAGCCCCGGATACCAGGGTTCTGGTAACCGACAATGCAGATAAAATCCGCGAAGCCGACAGGGTAATCCTTCCCGGCGTCGGCGCCATACGCGACTGCATGGCAGAGATTCGCCGTCTGGGCGTGGATGAATTGGTGCGGGAAGTGTCCCGTGATCGCCCGTTCCTTGGGATTTGTGTGGGCATGCAGGCACTTATGTCTCGCAGCGAAGAAAATGGCGGTGTCGCCGGCATTAATCTGTTCCCTTCCGAAGTGCGTTTTTTTGGCGATAGCCTGGTAGAGAATGGCGAGCGCCTGAAAGTGCCTCACATGGGGTGGAATCAGGTATACCAAGCCAAGGCGCATCCACTTTGGCAGGGCATTCCTGATGGCGATCGTTTTTACTTTGTGCACAGTTATTACGCCGAGGCAGAAGGGAACGCAGATATCGTCGGGCGCAGCCATTACGGCGTTGACCTGGCGGCGGCCGTGGCCCGGGATAATATTTTTGCTGTGCAGTTTCACCCGGAAAAAAGCGCCGGGGCAGGGCTGCAACTCCTCAAGAACTTTACTGATTGGAATGGAACATGCTGATTATTCCCGCCATTGATCTAAAAGACGGTAGGTGCGTGCGGTTGCGCCAAGGCCGGATGGAAGATTCCACTGTTTTTGGTGGCGACCCGGTTGATATGGCCACCCGTTGGGTGGAAGCCGGTGCCCGCCGCCTGCACCTTGTGGATTTGAACGGCGCGTTTGCAGGCGAGCCGGTTAACGGAGAAATTGTTAAGGCCATTGCCCGCAAATATCCGGATTTGCCAATCCAGATTGGCGGGGGTATTCGTTCAGCAGAAACCATTGAGGCCTATCTCAAAGCCGGTGTGCAGTGGGTGATTATTGGCACCAAAGCGGTTAAAGAGCCTGAGTTTGTGACCGAAATGTGCAAACGCTTCCCCGGACACATTATTGTGGGGCTGGATGCCAAAGACGGCCGCGTCGCCACAGATGGTTGGGCTGAGGTTTCTGAGGTAATGGCGACCGACCTGGCAAAGCGTTTTGCCAGCGATGGTGTTGAAGCGATTGTCTACACGGATATAAACCGTGACGGCATGATGCAGGGTGTTAACGTGGAGGCCACGGCCGCACTGGCAGAAGAAGGCGGTATTCCGGTTATCGCCTCCGGTGGCGTAACCAATATGGATGATTTGAAGCGTCTGGCGCCAGTTGCAAGTAAAGGTATTATTGGCGCTATTACGGGCCGGGCGATATACGAGGGCACGCTGGACGTTGCCGAAGCCCAAGCGTTCTGTGACTCCCTGAAAAGCTAATTAAGGAATACGGTATGGCACTGGCAAAGCGCATTATTCCTTGCCTGGATGTGGACAAGGGGCGTGTTGTAAAGGGTGTTAACTTTGTGGATATCCGGGACGCTGGCGACCCTGTAGAAGTGGCTCGTCGCTATAATGAGCAGGGTGCCGATGAGATCACCTTTCTGGACATCACCGCAAGCAGCGAAAGTCGTGACACCACCTACGAAACCGTCGAGCGCATGGCCGCGGAAGTGTTTATTCCACTCACCGTTGGGGGTGGCGTTCGTGCAGTGGAGGACATTCGCAAGCTGTTGAATGCTGGTGCCGATAAGGTTGCCATAAACACCGCCGCCGTGTTCAACCCGGAGCTTGTAAGGGAAGCCGCAGAGCGATTTGGCAGCCAGTGCATCGTGGTCGCTATTGATGCCAAGCAGGTAAGCGCTGAAGGTGAAGAGCTGCGCTGGGAAATCTTTACCCACGGTGGCCGTAAGCCAACAGGGCTGGATGCGGTGGAGTGGGCGCGAAAAATGGTAGCAATGGGTGCCGGCGAGCTTTTGCTTACAAGCATGGACAGGGATGGCACAAAAATTGGTTTTGATCTTGGCCTTACCCGTGCCGTTAGCGATGCGGTAACGGTTCCAGTGATTGCCTCAGGTGGTGTGGGAGAGCTCCAGCATTTGGCTGATGGCGTTACGAAAGGCGGCGCAGATGCCGTGCTGGCGGCATCTATTTTCCATTTTGCCGAGCATACCATCCCCGAAGCCAAGGCCTTCATGAAGGCCCAGGGTATTGAAGTCCGGGATTAGTGTTTTTTAGCGAAAGCAGGCCGGATGGTCTGCTTTTCCCCTTCTGCGAACATTCTCTGATTGTTGTTACGGATAGCCCATAGCCCGCTCACTGTGGCGATGGCAATGCCTTGCTCATCCAGTTCCGGAAGATGCTTTTCAAGGTAATCCACGGTCACCGTGTGTGGGTGGCCGATGCCAACCGCACTGCCGTTTTCCTTCGCTTGTCGAATCAGCTCCTTGAATTGCCGATCTATAAACTCTTCCGTTTGCTCGTGGTCCAGAAATACATCCCGTGTAAGCGTGGGGATCTGATAGGCCGCCGCCACGTTGCCTGCTATCGACGAGGCAATCGTCCTGCTGTCCACAAAATAAACCGGGTAGCGATACAGCTCCTGCATTACCCAGTCCATGGGCTTCAGTTTTTGGGTTAGCAGGCTGCCCATATGGTTGTTCACCCCCTGCACATAGGGGATGGACTGCAAGGCGCGACGCAGGGTAGATGTTAGGTTCTGCTCATCCATATCCGATGTTAGTCCGCCAGGCCCAAGGCTAAAGTTGCGCGTGTTGGCCATGGGTGCGTGCAGCATAATTTCTTTGTTGCGGCTATGTGCCAAGCGAGCAAGAACGTCTGTGTGCCGGCGATAGGGCAGGAACGCGAGGGTCAGCGGCTGGTCCAGATTGGCAAGGCGCTCACCTTCGTGCAGATTATGGCCCATGTCGTCAATAATGATGGCAATGGTTGGCGGCACAGCACTTGTTTCAGGCTCTGCCGCCATTGCGCCGGCAGTCCAGCTTGTTAGGGCCGCCAGGGCCAGGGCGCCAAGGCCCAGGTTAAAGAGTACCTTCACTGTACTGTGTCAGCTCCCTTGCGGTTAAGAATTTGCAGTCCTTTCAGCAAGTTGAGCGCCGAGCGCAGTTGGTAATCGCGGTCGATTATGGAGCTGGCCTGATTTTCAGCTCCCGATTGCTTATCTTTATCTTTACCTTCTGTTTTCTCATCCTGGCCAATCAAGTGGCCACTTAGATCTGCCTCGGTAAAGAATGGGCGGCTATCCAGCTCCTTTAATTCTGCAGGCTTTACTTCAATGTCTGGCTTGATGCCGGTGCCCTGTATAGAGCGCCCATCTGGCGTGTAATAACGGGCCGTTGTCATTTTGATGGCGTGGGTTTCATCCAGCGGGATAACCGTTTGGACGCTGCCTTTGCCAAAGGACTGGGTGCCCATGATCACAGCCCGTTTATGGTCTTGCAGCGCGCCTGCGAGAATTTCTGATGCGGAAGCCGAGCCGCCGTTGATCAGAACAACTATGGGCGTGCCGGCCATAACGTCACCATTTTTGGCGCTGAAACGCAGGCGAGAGCTCTGAATTCGGCCTTCTGTGTATACGATCAACCCTTCGTCTAGCAGTGCGTCAGCTGTGGCAACCGCTGCTTGCAGGACACCGCCTGGGTTGTTGCGCAGGTCGATTACCAACCCATCCAGATCGCTGCCGTGATCTTCCTTGAGCTTGTTAAGGGCATTTGTAAACTGCCCGCCTGTCTCTGCCTGGAATTGGGTCAGGCGCACGTAACCGTAGCCATCTTCAATCATGCGGCTCTTTACACTGGTTACTTTGATAACGTCGCGCTCAACGTCGATTTCTACTGGGCCATTTTCACCCTCGCGCATAATGGTCAGCGTAAGAATGGTGCCAGGCTTGCCGCGCATAAGTTGCACGGCTTCTTCGAGCCCCATACCTTTTACCGGCTTTTCATCAAGCTTGATGATTAAATCGCCGGATTGAACGCCCGCCTGCTGAGCGGGTGTGTCGTCAATAGGGGCGATCACCTTTATAAAGCCGTTTTCCATGCCCACTTCAATACCCAAGCCGCCAAATTCGCCGGAGGTGCTTTCTTCCAGCTCTTCATAGTCTTCCGGGGCCAGATAGGTTGAGTGGGGGTCAAGATCGGACAGCATACCTTTGATGGCACTTTCTAGCAGTTGGCGGTCGTCTACTTCTTCAACGTAGGCAGCCTTTATACGGCTAAAGACCTCGGTGAATTTGCGTAGATCGTCCAGAGGCAGTTGCTTCTCCGGATCAGGAAGAGTGATTTCAACGCGTTCGCCATCCTGAATGCCTTCCAGCAACTGTGTGTTGTCTGAAGGGTTATCCTGGGCAAATGCCAGTCCGGGAAGGGAAATGAAACAGGCAGCGAGGATGGCTGAGCGCAAAGGTGATGCTTGGTGTGTATTACGGACCCGTTTCATTCACATATCCCGTGGTTATTCCGGTAGTTGGGCTGAACCCTCTATTGCTGACAGTATGGCCGCAGCGGGCGCATTTGTCAGCCCCGCTGCTGGTGTTCAGTTAGCCAGCCAGCGCCCCGGGTTGTCTGGTTTGCCGTTGTGGCGAACTTCAAAATAGAGTGCTGGGGTGTCTGTTCCGCCGGTGCGGCCTGCCTGTGCGATGGCTTCCCCGGCTGCAACCCAATCGCCGGGGCTGGTGAACAGGCTGCTGCTGTGGCCATAGAGTGTCATGTAGCCATCGCCGTGATCAATAATTGTTATCAGCCCAAAACCCCGAAGCCAGTTGGCAAACACAACCCGACCATAATGAATGGCTTTCACATCGGCCCCTTCACCAGTCTGAATGAGAAGTCCGTTTCTGCGCAGCTTGCCCTCTGCATATTTATCACCAAAGCGGCTAAGCACCTTACCTTGTGCCGGCCAAGGCAGCTTATTCCGGAGTGATGGGAACGGTTGAGATTCGTTGGGGGAGGGGATGTTCGCGATGGCTTCCTGAACTTCAGAAAGTAATTTTTCCAACCGCTTGCGATCAGATTCCAGCTCATCTTTTTCGTTGCGACGGGTACGGATGTCCTGGTTAAGCGCCGCTAGAGTTTTCTCGCGCTTTTGTCGAGAAGTCGTTAATTCTTGCTGGCGTTTGATAACGCCTTCCTCGCTTTTCGCAAGCTTGGCTCGGGTGTTTTGAACTTCGGCTTGCGTCACCTTGAGTTCTTCAAGGTTCCTTTGGAAGGCTTCCAGTCGCCCAACGGTGTCGCGGCTAAGGTATTCGTAATAGGTCATTGTCCGGGCAATGTTATCCGGATTGATCTCGTTGAGCAGCACTTTTACAGCAGACACGTCGCCCTCCATCCAGGCTGTGCGGATCTGCTTTTTCAGGCTCTCACGCTGGCGCTCCAGGGTGCGCGCCAGTTCCCGTTCTTCGCTCTGGAGTTCTGCCAGGCGTTGTTGCTGTTTTTTTACTTGCTCCCCCAGAGACCGGCGCTCGCGGGTTAAACGACTTATTGTACGTTCGGCCGCAGCAAGCCCTCGCTCCAGTGTGGAGCGATCTTCTTCGGCATCGGCCAGCCAGTCATCGATATCCTCAATGCGCTCTTTGAGGGCTTCAATCTGGGCTGGTGTAACCTCTTTTCCGAAGGCAGCGGGCACAGTACTCAACGCGAACGTGAGTGCCAGTGCCAGTAATGCAATTAGTCGCAATGGTAGAGCCTGTTTTTGGGTCAACCGATTTTGACCAGAGTGTGCCCGGTCATTTCCTTCGGCTGGTCCAGCCCCATCAATGTGAGCAGCGAAGGTGCTACATCGCTCAGACTGCCGTCGTCTTGCAGGCTTACCTTGCGGCTGCCTGTGTAAACAAGTGGCACCGGCCCGAGAGTGTGTGCCGTGTGAACCTGGCCAGAACTTGGGTCTGTCATTTGCTCGCAGTTGCCGTGGTCGGCTGTTATCAAGGCCTGGCCATCGACTTCTTCCAACGCTTCGACCACTCGCTGCACGCAATGGTCAAGGCATTCTGCAGCTTTAATCGCAGCGTCCAATTTTCCGGTATGGCCTACCATATCCCCGTTGGCATAGTTGCACACCACCAGGTCGTACTTGCCGCTCTTGATAGCCTCTACCAGCTTGTCTGTCACTTCGGGAGCGCTCATTTCAGGCTGCAGGTCGTAGGTAGCCACCTTGGGGGACGGAACCAAAATTCTGTCTTCGCCGGCAAAAGGTGTTTCTTGCCCGCCGTTGAAAAAGAAGGTTACGTGGGCGTACTTCTCGGTTTCTGAAATACGTAATTGGGTTTTGCCAAGGTTGGCCATGTACTCGCCCAGGCCATTGACCAGTTTTGTGGGCGGGTAGGCGCAGGAGGTTTTGATATCCGCTGCGTATTCGGTGAGCATTACAAAGTCAGCGAGCTTGGGGTGCTTCCGGCGTTCAAATCCATCAAAACCTTCGCCTACAAACGTGCGAGTCATTTCCCGGGCACGATCCGCGCGGTAGTTCATAAACAGTACGGCGTCGCCATCGTTAATGGTGCCGGCAGTCTCGCCCGGGCTCTGAATGCGGGTTGGTTTTACAAATTCGTCATTTTCGCCACGCTCGTAAGCCTGCTCCAGGCCAGAAACCGGATCGGTTGCTGTGAAGTCTGATTCGCCCAGGGTCATCAGGTTATAGGCGGATTCAACCCTGTCCCAGCGATTGTCTCTATCCATGGCAAAGTAACGCCCAACAATAGAGGCCACGCGGCCTACGCCAAGGCTCTTTAATTTCGCGGCGGCCTTCTCCAGTGAGGGGAGGGCACTGCGAGGTGGCATGTCACGCCCATCAAGAAACGCGTGAATGTATACTTCTTTTGCGCCCCTTGAGGCTGCAAGCTCAGCGGCTGCCAGCATATGATCTTCGTGGCAGTGAACGCCTCCGGGCGAAAGCAAGCCCATAAGATGAACAGCACCACCATTACCCACCGCTTTGTCTATCGCGGAGCACAGGGCCGGGTTTTGATTAAAGGTGCCTTCTTCCAGGTCCTTATCAATGCGCGTAAGGCTTTGATAGACCACACGGCCTGCACCCAGGTTCATGTGCCCGACTTCCGAGTTGCCCATTTGGCCTTGGGGCAACCCTACAAACATACCGGAGGTATTGATGAGGGTTTTAGGCCTGGATTCCCAGAGCTTGTCCCAGAAAGGCGTATTGGCGTTGCTGATGGCGTTATCTTCGGCGGGATCGCGATGGCCCCAGCCGTCCAGAATTATAAGTGCTGTCGGCTTGCGCAATGCTGTCATCATTCAGTCCGGAGGTAGAGTTGCAGTAAGTTTACAGAAGTAGGTGTGAAGCTTATCCATTTTAAGGCTTTGAGGCCACAGTCGTCACCTGTATGGTCACCTTCTGTCCGGCGAGCAGGCTGTGTATAATCCGCCCAAACTTATTTTCAGGGTCACCTCATGGATCGGTTGTTTGAATTTGTCGTTAGCCACTACGTTCTCGCCTCACTATTTGTGGCTTTTTTACTCGCTATCCTTGTGCTGGAGTCTCGGCGCGGTGGCGCTAAAATCTCTGCCCAGGGCGCGGTTAGCCTGCTTAACAGAAACGAAGCAGTGGTGGTAGATATCCGCGATCGCAAAGAGTTTGGCGAGGGCCGCATTACCGGTTCTATCAATATCCCGCTTAATAGTCTGAAAAGCCGTGCTGGCGAACTGAGCAAGCACAAGGACAAGCAGATTATTGTGGCGGATAAAATGGGCCAGCATTCCGCTATGGCGGTAAAGCAGCTCAATGCGGAAGGTTACGCCAACGTAGTGCGCCTCAACGGAGGCGTAGGCGACTGGAAAGCCAGCAACCTGCCGCTGGTAAAGAAATAGAAGCGTCAGCATAACTTGATCTGTGCGCCGATCTGCCGCACTGTTTCACATAACCAAGTGCCGCCAAACAGTAAACTGTTCCGGCAGATGTAACTATAACAATGGGTCTTGAGCCCACTCCAAGACTCTCTACACAAGGGAAAGGACTGAACATGGCTGAGAATCAGCAAGCCGCCGCAGGCAGTGACAACCAAAACCAAGCCCAGTTTGCCCTACAGCGCATTTACGTGAAGGATCTGTCTTTTGAGTCCCCGAACTCGCCGGTGGTCTTCCAAGAGCAGTGGAAGCCGCAGGTGAATCTGGACTTGAACACCGCACACACCAAAGTGAGTGACAACCAGTATGAGGTTGTTCTTTCCTTGACCGTGACCGCGAAACTGGATGAGAAGGTCGCCTACATTGTTGAGATCCAACAGGCTGGCGTGTTCCTTGTGGCGGGCATTGAAGGGCCGCAACTGGGCCAGATGCTAGGCGCCTATTGCCCAACCATTCTCTTCCCTTATGCTCGTGAAGCAATCGACGGTGTGGTCAACAAAGGCAGCTTCCCAGCCCTGATGTTGGCACCGGTCAACTTCGATGCTATCTACGCGCAAGCGCTTCAGCGCAAGCAGGAAGGGGCATCTGGAGAGGCCGGAGAAGAACAAAAGACGCACTGACGGCTTTGCTTTGATCTGATAACAAAACAGCCCGGCAGCCGCCGGGCTGTTTTGTTTTATGCGCTGCCGTTTTCCGAGCCCATAAACCCAAGCTGTCGCCAGGCTTCGTAAACCACCAAGGCAGTGGTGTTGGAGAGGTTTAAGCTACGGCTTTGCGGGCACATGGGAACCTTCAGGCAGTGCTCCGCGGATAACCCTTCGCGCACATCGGCGGGCAAGCCACGGGTTTCCGGGCCAAACATCAGGTAATCATTATCCTGATAAGCAACCTGATGGTAATAACGCTGACCTTTGGTGGTTAAGCCAAATAGCCGCTTAGGTTGCTCGCTTTCAAGAAACGCCTGGTAGCTTTTGTGCACCTTTACCGTGGCGTACTCGTTGTAGTCCAGCCCAGCCCGCCGCATTTGCTTGTCCTCCAGGGTAAACCCCAGAGGCTCAATCAAGTGCAGTCTGCAGCCAGTGTTGGCGCACAGCCGGATGATATTACCGGTGTTGGGTGGTATCTCCGGCTCGTACAGCACAACGTTCAGCATTGCGCTTTAGCGCTCCACAGCCAGGGCAACGCCCATGCCGCCACCGATACACAGGGTTGCAAGGCCCTTGTTGGCATCACGGCGAACCATTTCGTGCAGCAGCGACACCAGAATGCGGCAGCCAGAAGCGCCAATGGGGTGGCCCAGCGCAATCGCGCCGCCGTTCACATTAACCTTGTTGGTATCCCAGCCTAGGTCGCGGTTTACTGAGATTGCTTGCGCCGCAAACGCTTCGTTGGCTTCAATCAGATCCAGGTCCTCAACGCTCCAGCCTGCCAGTTTCAGGCAACGCTGGCTGGCGGGGATTGGGCCTGTGCCCATAATGCTGGGGTCTACGCCCGCATTGGCGTGGGCCTTAATGGTGGCCAGCGGGGTCAGGCCCAGCTCTTTGGCTTTTTCTGCACTGCACACCATAACCGCTGCGGCGCCGTCGTTGAGGGAAGAAGCGTTGCCGGCTGTCACCGTGCCGTCTTTCTTGAAGGCAGGCCGCAGCTTGCCCAGGCCTTCGCCAGTTACGCCTTCTCTGGGACCTTCGTCTTTGCTGACAACTACCGGATCGCCTTTACGCTGGGGGATAGAAACCGGCACTATTTCGCCGTCGAAGCGCCCAGCCTCACGAGCTGCCACGGCTTTTTGTTGCGACGCTGCAGCGAATGCATCCTGTTCCTCGCGGCTGATGCCGTACTTTTCAACGATATTCTCAGCAGTTACGCCCATGTGGTAATCGTTAAAAGCATCCCAAAGACCGTCGGTAACCATGGTATCGATCATGGTCCAGTTACCCATGCGCTGGCCGTTGCGGCTGTTGGGTAGCACGTGGGGCGCCTGGCTCATGCTTTCCTGCCCACCGGCAATCATCATGTCCGCATCGCCACAACGAATTGCCTGAACTGCCATGTGGACTGCCTTCAGGCCGGAGCCGCAGACTTTGTTGATAGTCATCGCTGGCACAGAAGCCGGAATGCCCGCGTTGATAGACGACTGGCGCGCTGGGTTTTGGCCAGAACCTGCGGTTAATACCTGGCCAAGCACCACTTCGTTGATCTGGTCGCCGGCAACACCTGTCTCTTCTAACAGCGCCTTGATAACGGCGGAGCCAAGCTGATCCGCGCGAAGGCTTGAAAGGCCTCCACCAAACGCGCCAACAGCAGTACGTTTGGCAGCAACAATAACGACATCACGCATGGAGATTCTCCGGTTAAATGATTGTGCTGGACCGGCCGACAAAGCTGGGCCCGACCCTAACAGAGTAAAAACTGCGGGCATTGTAGCCGGAAAGGCTGAATCGACAAAAGCACTGAGCAAATCCTATGTTAACGGCAGACCGCTTGAGCGATCCGCTCCAAGCGTTCTGCCCGGATTGCGCGCCCCAGTTCTTTGCCTGCAAAACCCTGTTTGATCAATGCTTGAGGATTAACGCCTGAGGCGGCATCAGCGGCCTTTTTGAGTGGTTCCAACTGAGCCTGATCACCACTTTCCAGAGTGCACTCAAGTACATTGATCAGCTGTGAGAAGCGCTCTGGTCGCCTCGATACGTCGGCTTTTTCCAGCAACTCAAGCAGTGTGCTTGCACTTGGCTGTATAGGGTCGAGCTGCTTAATTATCGGAATAGAAGCCGCAGCCAGCCGGGCAAGTTGCTGGCAGTCGTTCGGAGCTTTCAGGGCTTTGGCTCTTTCGGCGCAGGTAGATTCATCGAGGGGGCTGAGCAGTGCTGAAAAACGTTCTGCCGTGGAGTCTTCCCGGGCGTGAACACGTTGCAGTGCATCCATGGCAACACTGAAAATGGCATCCGGAGTGAGTTCAGGGATCAGCACCGCGAGAGCTCCGCAGTCCCGCAGTACCTGAAAAAATGTACAGGGCGAAAGCTCATGGATTGCCCGCTGAATCTCCTGCCATACCCGCTCAGGCACAAGGTGCTCCACTTCACCCTCGGCTACCATGGTGCGCATCAAATCCATGGTTTCTTGGCAAACGCTAAAGCCTAGCGGCTGAAAACGCGCAGCGAAGCGTGCGGTTCTGAGAATGCGCAAAGGGTCTTCTTTAAAGGCCTCCGATACGTGGCGCAGTTGCCGCGCGTCAAGATCTTTGCTGCCGTTAAAGGGATCGGTCAGTTCACCCTGTTCAGAGCGCGCCATGGCGTTGATGGTGAGATCTCTGCGCAGCAGGTCTTCCTCAAGAGTGACATCGGGGGCACTATAAACGGAGAAGCCGTGATAACCGTGCCCCTGTTTGCGTTCTGTGCGGGCCAGGGCGTATTCCTCATGGGTTTTCGGGTGCAGAAATACAGGGAAGTCCGATCCTACCTGCGTAAAGCCCTGGGCAAGCATGTGTTCCGGGGTTGCGCCGACCACCACCCAGTCCCGGTCTTTAACCCCCAGGCCCAGTAATTCATCGCGAACGGCACCGCCAACCAGATAGGTTTGCATGAAGGGTCAGGTTCCTTTTAAGAAGTGTCCGGGAATTATCCGTTTCCCGGGCGGGTCAGGCAAACGCCGTTATTATGATGAGCGTGCCTGACCCCATAAACAACATCTATAGCAGAATCAGAAAGTCGTACCGAATTCCAAAGCTGCACCCATGTCAGCATCACTAAACAGGGCGCCGAGATCAAAGCGTGCGCCAAGAAGGTTCAGGCCTAAGCCGACGGTAAACTGGGTCTCTTCCGCAATACCGTCGTTATCATCATTGCTGGCAAGGTTGTAACGAACGCCTGCCCGAAGCTGGGCATAGCGCCAAGCGTCGAACTCTGCGCCGACTGCGAGCCACTGGGTATCATCTTCAAAACCAAAAGCTTCTTTTTTGGTGAGGTCAAGCTCAGCGGTAACCACGTGGTAAGCGCTCTTGTGAGCGATGCCGACGGTTGCCATGGGGCCTACTTTAAGGGTTCGTACTTTTTCACCAAGATCTTGACGGCTTGCTGCAGAGTCTAATTCCATTGGAATGAGGTTTTTAACTACAACGCCAGCATTCCACTGCTTCTCATCGCCAAAAGCGTAAGCGGCACCTATATCCAGATTAAAGCCACTTTTATCGGTTTGAGATTGGTCGTTATCAAACTCGTCGTCTTCAAAGCCGGAGACGGTTTCTGTGTATTGGAAGGTTTGTAGTTGGACGTACTTCGGCGAGACACCTAGCTGAATGCTGTCGCCGTTATTCAGTTCCAGTGCGTGGGCAAAGCTGATGCCTGCTTCTACGACCGCAGAGGCAATAACTTTGCCGCGGGAGTTGAGATCGTCGGTAGCACCAGGGATCAATACGCCGTTTTCGATAGCCTGAAGTTTTGCGTTGTCGCTTTTGTCATACTCACCCCTAACAGTGGCCGTCAAATTGCCGGTACTGAATACGCCCACAGAAAGTTTTTTTCCCGGAACGGCGAGAGCAAGACCGAGGCCAATGTTGGCGCGTACGGTGTCTTTATCAAAAGCTTCAAATTGCTCGCGAAGCTGGCCGGCCAACTGTTGTGCATTGGCTGAATTCGCTGAGCTGATAGCAGCTTCCAGCTCATCCATTGTGTCTTGAATGCTATCAATCTGATCAATTGTCTCTTCTTCATCCGCCACACGTACGTTTATAGAAGGCAGCATGAGGCCAAAGTCGTCTGACCATGCGTGGTGATCCGCCGCCATCATGGCCGGGTTTGCCGATGTTGCAGTAGATGGGTGAGCCACAGCCACGCCGGTGCCACCCATGGCAAACGAACGCGAAGACATAAACGCCTGAGGGCTGGCGAGCGCAGACGTAGCGGCAACAGATAGGCCCAAAGCAATGAACAGTCTGGACAAGCGGTATTGGTGCATTCGGTTACCTACGAAAAAGTGTGTGTTACTGAATAATTGAGTAGGTGAGAGGTTAGATCAATATCCGTACTTGAACATGACATGTGCAGTAACCGTTTGTTTTTGAAATGTAAGCAAGGTGAGGTTTGCAGTAAGTCGGCATAGAGTTGCCGCTCGATTGGCATCGTTACAGCTACTTGGGGATAAGCTAATAGACCTGGCGGGTGTTAGCTGGCCGATTGAGAAAGGTGGCATGAAATTTCCATGGTGTTTTTCCATGGTATGTTTTCAGGATATTGTCTGGTCTTTGCAGGTGGAGAATTACTCATGTTGAAAAATGGGCCTGCTGCCCTCTCGGTGTGCCGGGTTATTGCATTCATTTCGAGCTTTGGTGTCGCTCTATTTTCTGGGGGGCCGGCTTTTGCCCATGGGCATGAGCCGGCAGGCAGCGATAAAACAGTGAAGACGGAGGAGCCGAAGGAAATTGCGCCCGAACCGATTAATTTGGTGATAACCAAAGAGGTGGGCCGCACACAGGATGTGCTCGATGCTTATGCCAAAATTATCCGTAATGAACAGGATATCAAGCCGTTCGAGCCCAATGCGCAGTGTCCCCGTGCGGATGCACCCAAATATCGGAAAAAGCTGGCCGTTGCAGGTTTTTCGCTTGAACACCCCGGGCAGTCAGTTTTTGGTGGTTTGAAAGATGTGGGGAAAACGGTTTCAACGTCGCTTTATCAGCGGTTTGAGCAGTCTGAGCGCGTGCAAGCTTTCTCTGCGCCACAGTGGCAGATGTTTGCGAGTCGCTCGGCCGCGCCCACGATGACCGTGGGGTCGAGTAATAAACTGGGTAAATACTCTGCAGTGAGTCGCGAGATGGGGGCTCAGTTTGTGATGTCTGGCATTATCCGTGATGTGGGTGTAAACAGCCCCGGCGCCTGGGATACAGATTACGGGGCCAAGGTTAAGCGTGCGTTGTTTAGCTCTGATACCAGCCGCAATTTTGAGCTGGATATGATTGTGCACGATGGCTATACCGGAAGAGTGATTATGGAAAAGCGTTATTCCGGCTCTGGTCGCTGGGATGTGCCCCGCAATGAGCAGATAAGTTTTGGGTCTCCCCGGTTTTTTGACACTGCCTATGGGCAGGCTGTGGAAAAAGTGCTGGGTGCTATGACGTCTGACGTGATTGCCCAGCTGGACTGCCAACCTATGCTTGTGCCGATTACCGAGGTTATCGGGAAGGACTTGTTGCTGGAGGTGGGAACGCCATCAGGGCTGTTGCCGGGTGCAAAAATGCACTTGGTGCGGGCTGAGAGCGGGCTTGCCAGGCCAGATGAGCCGGCTCAGTTATGGGATACAGGTGTAGAGCTGCACATTCACAGTCTGTCGCTGGATTCGGCAAGGGCCTGGATGCCCAAGCTTGGCTCTCATATCAATATTCAGGAAGGCGATTACGCCGTTATCTACTAGTACAGTGAGAGAGCCTTGGTTTCAGGCTGCTATTTCAGCAGCCGCGATATCCCGTATCTTCCCTACCATGGAGCGCAAGCCGTTGCCACGGGTTGGGGAGATATGGCGGAACAGATCCAGCCGTTCAAACAATTCGTCGATATCCGTTGCCAGCAGATCTCTTGGGGTTCTGCCGTTCAGCGCAATAGTGATCATTGCCGCAAGGCCGCGCACAATCAGGGCGTCGGAATCTATCAGCAGATAGAGCTTGCCGCTGGCTTCGTGGATGTGGGAGATCACCCACACTTGGCTCTGGCAGCCGTGCACATAGTTCTCTTCAACCCGGGCATCGTCCGGGAAAGCTGGCAATTGCTTGCCAAGGTCAATAATAAACGCGTAGCGCTCTTCCCAGTCGTCCAGAAATTCGAAGCCGTCGAGTACGTCTTCCAGCGATGGGTTTGTGCCTAGCGGGTTGTCGAGAAAATCCTGTTCCGTAGCTGGCATTTACAACATTCCCAATTCTAGCTTGGCTTCGTCGGTGAGCATGTCGTTGTTCCAGGGCGGATCAAAGGTTAGCTCTACGGTTACCTTGTCTACGTTGGGAACGTGCTCTACCTTGGTTTTCACGTCATCAGCAATGACGGGCCCCATGCCACAACCGGCGGCGGTGAGAGTCATCAGGATGAAGATGTGGTTGCCTTCGGCGGTGCCGTTTTCGATTCGACACTCGTAAATCAGGCCCAGATCTACCACGTTAACCGGAATTTCCGGGTCGTAGCAGTTGCGTATGGCTTCCCATACCTGATTTTCATTAATGGTTCCATCTTCTGGCGTGTCGAAACTGCTTTCCAGCGGTTTTTTGCCCAGGGCATCGGCGTTGTGGCCTTCGATGCGGGCAAGGTTGCCATTAACTGCAACGGTAAAGGTACCGCCCAGTGATTGTGTGATGGTCACAAAGCTGTCTACCGGAATCATGATTTCTGTTCCGGTAGGAACAAGGCGGGCTTCCACCTCGCGTTTGGTCAGGACGACTTCACGTTCTTGCATGCCTGGTTAAACCTCTTTTGGCGCAGAGAGGGGCGGAATTAGGTTACCGTAAAGCTCTCACCACATCCGCACTCAGCGGTGGCGTTTGGATTGCGGAACTGGAACATGGAGTTTACGCCTTCGGTCACGAAGTCGATCTCTATGCCGTTCACCATGGATAGGTGTTCCTCTTTCACAAACACATCAACCCCATCAATATGGAATATTCTGTCGTCGGCTGCGGCTTCATCCACCCATTGGGTTTCATATTTGAAGCCGGAGCATCCGCTTTTTCTGATGGCCAGCCGAATGCCTTTGGCACTCGATGCTTTGTCGAGTTGCTTGCGCACGTGCTTGACGGCACTTGGCGTCATAGTGACGCCAACGGTCGGTGTGAAGACTTCTGCTGTCATGGTGTCTCCTCCATCAGGCAAATAGGCGCTGAACTTTTTGCAAGGCGGCAAATAACTGATCCACCTCACTGAGTGTATTATAGAACGCAAATGAGGCCCGGGCTGTACCGGGAACTCCGTAGAAATCCATCAGTGGCATAGCGCAATGATGGCCGGTGCGGATAGCAATGCCTTGCTGATCCAGTAAAGTCCCTATGTCACTCGGGTGCAACCCTTCGATTTTAAAGGACATCACGGGCACTTTGTGTTTTGCGGTGCCAATAATGCTCATGCCCGGAACGGTTTCAGCCAGTTGGTTGGCGCGCTCCAGCAACGCGCTCTCAGCTGCTTCCATGGCTACTCTGTCGAGGCCATTCAGGTAGTCGATGGCAGCACCCAGGCCGACTGCTTCAGCAATAGCCGGAGTGCCTGCCTCAAACTTATAGGGCAGGACGTTCCAGGTTGTGCGCCCGAACGATACCCGCTCAATCATCTCCCCGCCGCCTTGATAGGGGGGCATTTCTTCCAGCAGCGCAGCTTTGCCGTAGAGCACGCCAATGCCCGTTGGGCCAAACAGTTTGTGAGACGAGAACACGTAAAAGTCGCAATCCAGTGCCTGCACATCCGGTTGGAAGTGAGGTGCCGCCTGCGCGCCATCCAGCAGCGTTATGATGCCGCGGGCTTTGGCTTGGCGAATCATACCTGCAACCGGATTAACCGTGCCCAGAACGTTGGAGGCGTGGGTGATGGCCAGCACGCGGGTGCGATCATTCAGCAAGCTGTTGAATGAATCCATATCCAGTTCGCCTGCTGGCGTAACCTGAATCGGCACCACTTTGGCGCCCGTGCGCTCGGCAATCATCTGCCAGGGCACGATGTTGGCGTGGTGCTCCATGTGGCTCACCAGAATCTCGTCACCGGCGTTGAGGCGCGGTGCCAGACCGTTTGCTACCAGGTTTATGGCTTCGGTGGTGCCCCGGGTCCAGATAATTTCCTGGGTGCTGCCTGCATTCAAAAAACGGCGAACAGTTTCGCGGGCGCCTTCGAATGCTGCGGTTGCGCGGTCGCCGAGAGTGTGAGCACCACGGTGCACATTGGAGTGCATTTCCCGGTAATAGCGATCCATGGCATCCAGAACGGCGGATGGCTTTTGTGCCGACGCACCGTTATCCAGATACACCAGCGGCTTCCCGTTCACCTGTTGCGACAGGATAGGGAAATCCCGGCGAATGGCTTGTACGTCAAACGCCTTGCGGGTTGCTGTGGTTGCCATGGACAGGTCGTTCATACCACTCAGGCCTCTTGAAACGCTTGATCAAAGAACTGGTTCAGGCGGATTTGCACCGTGTCTCTTACGGCTTCCACCGGAATTTGGGCTACCAGCTCGTTGATAAACGCCATCGTTAGCAGAACGTTGGCTTCTCGGCGGTCAATGCCCCGTGATACCAGGTAAAATAAAGATTCTTCGTCGAGCTGGCCGATGGTTGCGCCGTGGGCACATTTGACGTCATCGGCGTAGATTTCCAGCTCTGGCTTGGTGTCGATTTCTGCACCAGTGGAGAGCAACAGGTTTTTGTTATTCATATTCGCGTTGGACTTCTGTGCGTCCTGGTGAATATGAATCCGGCCGTTGAACACAGCGTGGGATTTGTCTGCCGCAATATTGCGATAGGTTTCTTCGCTGTCGCAATGGGCCGCCACATGCTCAATGGTGGTGTGGTTGTCGTAGTGCTGGGTGCCTTGGGTGACGACCACGCCGTTAAGCTTGCATTCAGCGCCTTCGCCTTCCATTCGCACTTGCAAGTCGTGGCGGCGCAGGGGGCCACCAAAGCCTACGCAGTGGCTCTCAAAACGGGAGCTGCGCTGCTGGGTTACGCCAGTGGCGCCGATGTGCTGTACGTTTTCGCCGCCCATGCTTAAGCGGATGTTGGTAACATTTGCGCCTTCTGCAAGGGTGAATTCGGTTACAGAGTTCACTAAAACCGCTTCTTGGCCGCTGGAAATATACTCTTCAACCAGAGTGATTTGGCTGTTGCGACCGGCATCCACAAAAATGCGTGGGAAGGCTGATCCGCTGGCGTCTGCGGTCACCTCATGAATGATAAACAAGGGCTGATCAAGAACGGCATCTGGATTCAGGCGAATCATCAGGCCATCCTCAAAGCGGGCCGAGTTCAGGCCTGCGAACTGCACTTCTTTGGTGTTTAGAGTGGTGTCCAGGCGCTCAGCCAGTTCACTGGCCTCTGCATCTGAAAGGTCGCCAAAGCGCTGGATAAGAATGTTGTTCAAATCCGGGTACTCACTGGCTTCGGGTATCATCACGCCATTGATGAAAACCACCTTGTAGCCGGGCACGGCCAGTGCGCTGCCAGTTTTTCCGGCAGTGGGCAAAGAGACGGCCATCTCGTCGGTCAGCTTCAGATACTTACTGGAGTACTTCCAGTTTTCTGTTTTCCGCGTTGGCAGGGGCATATCCACCAAGGCGGCGCCGCGCTGCTTGCGCAGGGCGAGCAGTGGCTCTGGTAACGCCTGGCCAGCCGGGTGCAGAAACGCGGTGGAAAGAGTCGATGCTGGTTTCATTCCGCGATCTCCTTAATTGGCTGAGTTGGAGAGAGCTGAGCTGTCTGCAGTTGCCTCATCCTTAATGCCAAGCCAGCCATAACCGCGCTCTTCCAGCTCCAGGGCCAGTTCGCGACCACCGGATTTCACGATCTTGCCATCGGCCAGAACGTGCACATAGTCCGGCACAATGTAATCGAGCAGGCGCTGATAGTGCGTTACCATCAAAATGGCCCGGTCTTCGGCTCGCAGGGCGTTAACGCCGTCTGAAACCACTTTCAGTGCGTCGATATCCAGCCCGGAGTCGGTCTCGTCCAGAATGGCTAGCTTCGGCTGCAGTAATAGAGCCTGCATGATTTCGTTACGCTTTTTCTCACCGCCGGAGAAACCTTCGTTTACGCCGCGTTTGAGGAATGCCGGATCGAGATCCACTTGCTTTGATACTTCCCGTGCCAGCTTCATAAACTCAGCCGCGTTCATTTCCGGCTCGCCTTTATGGTGGCGCATGGCGTTCACGGCAGTACGCATGAACTGCAGATTGCTGACGCCCGGAATCTCGACAGGGTACTGAAACGCTAAAAACACGCCTTCTCGTGCCCGCTCTTCGGTTACTTTTGCCAGCAGGTTCTCGCCGTTCAGGGTGACGTCACCTGAGGTTACTTCAAATGCGTCGTTCCCTGCGAGCACCTGGGAAAGCGTACTTTTGCCTGAGCCGTTCGGGCCCATAATGGCATGTACTTCCCCGGCCTTGATCTCCAGGTTGATGCCCTTGAGGATTTCTTTGCCCTCAACGGATGCGTGCAGGTTTTTGATGCTCAGCATTTGTAGGCTTCTCTCTATTTTATCCGTCTGAATTCTGTTTGCTTGCGCAATAATTTGGGTAGTGCCGGCTTAGCCGACAGAACCTTCGAGGCTTACTTCCAATAGTTTGCCGGCTTCAACCGCAAACTCCATAGGAAGTTCCTTGAAAACTTCTTTACAGAAGCCGTTCACGATCATGGACACGGCTTGTTCCGGATTTATGCCACGTTGGCGGCAGAGGAACATTTGCTCGTCGCTCACCTTGGACGTGGTGGCCTCGTGCTCAACGATTGCGGATTTGTTCAGGCTCTCAATGTACGGGAACGTGTGCGCGCCGCAACGGTCGCCGATCAACAGCGAGTCGCACTGGGTGAAGTTGCGCGCACCCTCCGCACGGGGGCCAAATTTGACCAAGCCGCGATAAACGTTGGAGCTTTTGCCGGCTGAAATGCCCTTGGAAATGATGGTGCTGGACGTGTTTTTGCCCAGATGAATCATCTTGGTGCCGGTATCAGCTTGCTGGTAGTTGTGGGTGAGCGCGACAGAGTAAAACTCGCCAACACTGTTTTCACCGCGCAGGATGCAGCTTGGGTACTTCCAGGTAATGGCTGAACCTGTTTCCACTTGGGTCCAGGATACCTTGGAGTTCTTGCCAATACATGCCGCACGCTTGGTGACGAAGTTAAAAATGCCACCTTTGCCGTTCTCATCACCCGGGTACCAGTTCTGTACCGTGGAGTATTTGATCTGGGCGTCATCCAGTGCAACCAGTTCAACTACGGCTGCGTGCAGCTGGTTTTCGTCGCGCATCGGGGCAGTACAGCCTTCAAGGTAGCTAACGTAGCTGCCTTCGTCGGCAATGATCAGTGTGCGCTCGAACTGACCGGTATTCGCCGCGTTGATGCGGAAATAGGTGGACAGTTCCATGGGGCAACGAACGCCCTTGGGCACGTATACGAAGGTGCCGTCGGAGAAAACCGCGGCGTTAAGCCCGGCAAAAAAGTTGTCCGTGTGTGGCACAACGCTGCCCAGATACTTCTGGACCAGTTCGGGGTAGTCACGCACGGCTTCTGAGATGGAGCAGAAAATAACGCCTGCTTTCGCCAGAGGCTCTTTAAATGTGGTGGCTACCGATACGGAATCAAAAACCGCATCTACAGCCACGCCGGCAAGCTTTTCGCGCTCGTGCAAAGGGATGCCCAGCTTTTCGTAGGTTCTCAGGAGCTCGGGATCTACGTCGTCGAGGCTCTGGGGCATGTCTTCTTTGCGTTTGGGCGCTGAGTAGTAGGAAATCGAGTCGTAATCGATTTTTTCATAGCCCAAATGCGCCCAGTCGGGCTCTTGCATTTCGAGCCAGCGACGATAAGCTTTGAGGCGCCACTCCAGCATGAATTCCGGCTCTTTCTTAATTGCAGAAAGGCGGGCGATAACGTCTTCATTCAAACCGGGTTCGAACGTATCAACTTCGATTTCTGTTACGAAACCGTGCTCGTACTCCCGTTTGATCAGTTCGTTCACCTCTTGGTCGGTGGTCGCCATGATCGTCGCTCCGTATTCTCTCTCGCGGGCTCTGAGGCCCTTTGGTTTGCCGGCAACCAAGGTAGGTTGCGGGGGACTAATCGAATGCTTCTGGTACGGGATTGTACAATACCAGAGTAAATTAGTCAGGTATTAAATTGTGGGAAAACCGATTATAGCGTAATACACCCGCCAGAGGCTAAGTCTGACGGGGGTGGCGCAGTTTTGATAAGAGTTTATACGGAGCCAGTAACCCAGTGGAGCTTCAGATTCCTGATGGCAAAATGCGGGTGAGGAAACTGTGATCCAGAGCATCGGGAGTATGGGGTGGGCGAGGGATGCGAACGATATGACCGCTGCCTGGCGCGCAATCCACCTTAGCGCCGTTACGGTTTTCCATAGTGGGTATCGAGAACTGCAAGTTCCCATAAGGTGTGATCAGCTCAAGCAGGTCACCTGCAGAGAACTTGTTTTTCACATCAATGGTGAGCCATCGGCCATCATGATGGGTGATGGTGCCGACCACTTGCTGAGTGCCCAAATAGGATGAGCCTCTTTCATAGGTCTGATATTCCTGTGGCATATGCCTGCGCAAAAAGCCTTCGGTGTAGCCACGATTAGACAGAGCTTCGAGCTCGTTCATCAGGCTCATGTCGAAGTTTTCACCTTGCACCGCCTGATCAATAGCCCGGCGGTAGATCTGAGTGGTGCGTGCGACGTAATAGGTGCTTTTGGTGCGCCCTTCGATTTTCAAGGAATGCACACCCATGGCCGCCAGCTCGGCTACGTGCTGCACAGCGCGCAGGTCCCGGGAGTTCATGATATAGGTGCCGTGCTCATCTTCATAAGCGGGGATAAAGCTACCGGGACGGTTAGGTTCTTCCAGAAGAATCTCTTTAGGTTCGAAGCTTTGAACATTGCTTTGGGTCGATGAGGCGATCAGGTCGCCTGTGTGGTCGTGGGTGTGCTGAACTTGCTTGTAGTTCCAGCGGCAGGCGTTGGTGCAGGCGCCCTGGTTGGCGTCCCGGTGATTCATGTAGCCGGAGAGCAGGCAACGCCCTGAGTAGGCCATGCATAGCGCACCGTGAACGAACACTTCCAACTCCATTTGCGGAACCCGCTCGCGAATGTCGCGAATCTCACCCAAGGCGAGTTCCCGCGACAAAATCACCCGGCTGATACCCTGACGGCGCCAGAATTCCACGGTTGCCCAGTTTACCGCGTTGGCTTGTACCGAAAGGTGAATGGGTTGGTCTGGCCATTTCTCCCGCACCAGCATAATCAGGCCGGGGTCGGACATAATCAGCGCGTCTGGCGTGTGCTCCAGTACCGGCTCCAGATCTCGCAGGTAGGAGCGTACCTTGTCGTTGTGGGGTGCTATGTTGGACACTACATAGAACTGCTTACCCAGAGCGTGAGCCCGTTGGATGCCGGCGCCCAAGGCAGAGGCATCTTTAAAGCTGTTGTTGCGCACCCGCAGGGAGTAGCGCGGCTGGCCGGCATAGACCGCATCTGCACCATAGGCGAACGCGGTTTCAAGGTGCTCAGGGGTGCCGGCGGGTGCCAGCAATTCTGGGATGTTCATCGGGGCTCCGGGTGGGTCAGTGGTTAGCTATTTTGCCGCAAGCTAGCGCACATTCTCTTGATCCTGCTCAAACGTCTTATTGATTGTTTTCAGCTAACATGTGTACGCTGCAAGCCAAGACTGATTGGGTCAGTATTCATAAGTAAGGAGAGATAAGGATGGCATTAGAGCCTCTGGGCCCAGAGGTGGTGCGGGTTTCATTGAGTAACAAGGTGAGTTCACTGATCAGTATTCAGCTTGCCCGTGGCAAGGTGGGTGTTGAAGTGGTGGCATCACAGTTGCACATGAGTCGGTACACACTTCACAAAAAACTGAAACGGGAAGGTTTAACCTTTGCCCGGCTGCTGGAAGATGTGCGCCGTAAGCAGGCGCTGACTTACATGCAGGATAAAACCAAGACACTGGTAGAAATTGCGGAGCAGCTTGGGTTTTCAGAGTTGAGTGCATTCAGCCGGGCGTTTAAGCGCTGGATGGGTACATCCCCGGCTGAATATCGCTCTGTCAGGCTTTCGTGAATCTGAGCCCGAGTGAAATCAGAACTTTTTAAACACAAGTGTCGCGTTGGTGCCGCCGAAACCAAAGCTGTTGCTCATAACGAGATCCAGGTTTTGGTTGTCCATCCGTTCGCGCACAATCGGATAGCCTTCTGCGCCTTCATCCAGATTCTGGATGTTAGCTGATGGCGCTATAAAGCCTTCTTTCTGCATGATCATGCTGTAGATGGCTTCGTGAACGCCAGCTGCGCCAAGGGCGTGGCCGCATAGAGGCTTGGTAGAGCTCAATGGTGGAATCTTGTCGCCAAAGGTCTTTTTCAGGGCAGACAATTCCGTTACATCGCCGGCAGGTGTGCTGGTGCCGTGGGTGTTGATGTAACTGATTTCACCATCCAGATTTTTCATGGCCTGCTGCATGCAGCGCACTGCGCCTTCACCGCTGGGCGCAACCATGTCGGCGCCGTCTGATGTGGCGCCAAAGCCAACCAGTTCGGCAATAATGTTTGCGCCGCGTGCTTCCGCGTGTTCCAAGGCTTCGAGCACCACTGTGCCGCCACCGCCGGAGATAACAAAGCCATCCCGGTCTTTGTCGTAAGTGCGGGAGGCCACCTCAGGTGTGTCGTTGTACTTGGTTGAAAGCGCGCCCATGGCGTCAAATAACAGGCTCAGTGTCCAGTGAATGTCTTCGCCGCCACCCGCAAGCATGACATCCTGACGACCAAGGGCAATTTGATCCGCCGCGTGGCCAATGGCGTGGGCGCTTGTGGCGCAGGCCGACGTAATGCCGTAGTTGATGCCGGTTATGCCAAATGCCGTTGCAATAGACGCGTTGATTGCACTGCCCATGGTGCGAGGCACACGATAAGGGCCAACCTTGCGAATGCCTTTTGCGCGGTGGGTATCAATGGCATCGAGCAGTTCAACGGTTGATGCGCCGCCGGTGCCGAAAATAGCGCCGGTGCTGTTGGCGGTGAGGTGTTCTTCGCTCAAGCCGGCCTGCTCGATGGCTTCGCAAGCCGCGAGATAAGTGTAGGCCGCCGCCGGGCACATGAAGCGCAAAAGCTTGCGGTTGATCAATGCTGGGAGATCCAGATTGATTTGCCCACACACATGGCTGCGCAAGCCGTTATCACGGGCTTCTTCGCTGAAGCCGATACCGGGCAGGGACTCCTTCAGGGAGCGAGTAACTTCTTTCTGGTTGGTGCCAAGGCTGGAGACAATCCCCATACCGGTGATAACAACACGCCGCATCTTGCTAACTCCTAAAAATCATCGGTGGATGAGAATACGCCAACCCGCAGGTCTTTAGCCGTGTAGATTTCTTTGCCATCCACTTCCATGCGTCCGTCGGCAATGGCTAGCGTAAGTTTACGCCTGATCACACGCTTAATGTCGAGGTAGTAGCGCACTTTTTTGTTGGTTGGCAGAACCTGTCCCGTGAATTTTACTTCTCCGGCGCCCAGTGCGCGGCCTTTGCCTTCGCTGCCGCCCCAGGCCAGGTAAAAGCCCACAAGCTGCCACATGGCGTCCAGGCCAAGGCAGCCGGGCATGACGGGGTCATCCACGAAATGCACTTTAAAAAACCAGAGGTCCGGATTGATATCCAGCTCTGCTATCAGGCTGCCCTTACCGTAAAGGCCGTCGTCTGTGCCTACGTGGGTAACACGGTCAACCATCAACATTTCATCTATGGGCAGCCGCGTGGCGCCCGGGAAAAGTTTGCCATGACCACACTTAATCAGGTCTTCTTTGTCAAAATGATCCGGGTTCATAGTGCCGCTATCTCTGTTACAGAATGATTTATTGATACTTTAGCTGTTATTTCGCGAGTCGCTATTGACCATTAGTGGATGATTAACGTTTAAATGGTGCAGTTGCAAGTTTGGAGCGGTTCTCAAGAGGCGGGCCATTGAGCAAAAAAAGGGGCGGGTTCTCACGAACCCGCCCCTTTTTTAAAGTACACCAGTACGGCCAGTTTGGTTGCTCAACCCGCCCGGCCATCAGGCCTGGGGCTGGCAAGCATGTTTGCGTAGCGTACTAAATACATGCCGTAAGCGAACACCCAAAGCAAGCTGCTGCTACCAATTCCTGGGTGCCAGGGGATAATGTCGAATGCGGTTAGCACGCGAACCACAGCCGCCAGCTGAATGGCAAAAAATGCGACAACCATACCTTTCGGTAGCACCAAAGGCCGGCCTGTGTGGCCAAGAGTCACCCGGGCGATTACGCCCAGAATGAGGCAGCTGATAGCGCCTGTGCCCGCGGCGTGACTCCAGGCATTGGATGGCCAGCCCGCGAAAAGTGTGCCTGCGAGAAGGTACAGCGAGATAGGGACCCAGAGAATAGACAGGTGAAGAACCCACAACAGGGGTTCTTTGTGAGCCAGCCAGCCTTTCCAGTTAGCCAGCCGGACCAGCATAAGAGTGCCAGCAATAATCGCCAGAGTGCCCGTGACGGTTTGCCAGCCGGTAACCAGCGACGCGGTGAGCAAGATCATTGAAAATAAAGTGGCCATGTCTAGCGCCGGAATGGTTTTTACGACGCTGGGATCCATGCCGTTCTGGCGCAGCCAGCCTGTTGTGAATGCGGGAGTAATGCGCCCGCCCACAATGCTGATAAGCGCCATGGCGATAATCAGCGCGCCATGACTGAAAGCCATATCCAAACGGGTAACAAACCCTATCTGCATCAGCCACAGCAAGCCCAGAACCACCAGAATCATGAGCTGACGCTTTTGCTTTGCGTGCCAGATTCGCCAACCTGCATCCAGCATCACCAGCGGCAGAAAGGACAGATTGACGCCTTGAACCAGCCAGTCGGGCAACTCAGCACCCAGGGCCAGTAGCAGCCTCCCTGCAAGCCATACTCCCCATAGCAACATAAGGCGAAAGCCATGAATACGCTCAGTCTGCGTCCATACGCACACAGCGGTCAGCAAAAAACCAGCGATGGCCGCTGACAAAAAGCCGAACAGCATCTCATGCTGGTGCCAGAATAGCCCCGGCATGGCCAGAGGCATATTGATAACGCCTGTTACCTGTAAGACCCAGATTGGAATGGCGAGCAGTGCCAGCAGGGTCATGGACAGGAAGAAAATTCGGAACGGGTAGCCGAAAAGCTGACTGAAGCTGGCGGAGCCGGTTTGAGAGGGTGTTGAGGTGGCCTGCATGTTGGTTCCTGCTGATACATATATGTTAGTTATATGTTAATCGTGTGCGCGCAGAATTAACATACCCGGTTGGGGGTATCTTTGCGTACAATGCCGCTATCGTTTTGATTCAAATGGAATGATTTATGAGTTCATATGTAATTCTGAAGCACCTCCACATGACCACAGCCTTCCTGACGGTCATCCTGTTCACACTGAGGTTGCTGATGGACGCCGTGGGACGGCCCGGTTGGCGTCAGACCCCACTGCGCTGGATTCCCCACGCCAACGACACTGTGTTGTTGATCGCAGCCATCAGTCTTCTGGTTGTGGGCAGCTGGAACCCACTGGAGCAAAGCTGGATCCTGGCTAAAATTGTATTATTGTTGGGCTATATCACTGCAGGGCTGTTCGCACTAAAAGTCACGGTGCCACGCCCCGCCCGCGTTGTTGCGGCTGTTCTGGCTTTGGTTCAGGTATCAGCTATCTTCCATCTTGCGATGGCCAAGCCCGTTCTGTTCTGACTTGGTATAATGAACCAGTTCGGCAAGCTGGCTCTGCACCTCTCGCAGTTGGCGCGTAATCTCATCGCGCTCATCGTGAGCTTGCTGAGCCTGCTTGGCGTTTTGCTCCTCGCTCATCACTTCCAGAATCGCCCCAATCATCATGTTCAGGAACACAAACGCCGTCAGAAAAATGAAGGTAAGGTAGTAGATCCAGCTTAGTGGGTATTGCTCCATGGTGGCATACATCACGTCGGTCCAATCCTCGAACGTGGCAACCCGAAACAGCGTGAGCATGGAAATAGCAACGTCGCCCCAGAGTTCGTTGTCTACGCTGGCAAAGAACATCGAACCTATGGCCGCATAAATGTAGAAGATAATAAACATCAGAAGCGCGATATAACCCATGCGCGGAATGGCTTTGAGCAGCGAGTTGATAAGAAAGCGCAGCTCAGGCACCACAGAAACCAAGCGCAACACACGGAATACCCGCAACAACCGCCCAAGCAAGACCGCCTCCGAGTTATCCAGGGGAATCAGGCTGCCAATCACTACCAATGTGTCAAACAGGTTCCAGCCGTCCATAAAGAAGCGCCGTTTGACTGGGCTTGCGGCAAAGCGGAACAATATCTCGACTAGGAAAAACAGCGTGATAGCGGAATCCATCACACTCAGAGACTGCTCCACCAGTGGGGGCAAATCGTAGGTTTTCGCGCCTATGGTCAGGGCAGACAGGATGATAATGGCGATAACCACGCCCTGAAAGAGCGTGCTGGTCTCAATTTTGCGCAGCTGGTCGAAGCCGGCAACGGGGGACATTTCCGGGGACATGGTCTCTACTGCTCCAGGTGAAAACGGGTGTGCGGATTCTAATGGCCCGGCCCGCGCTGGAACAGTGTTGTTACAGATATTTCAAGAAACGCTCACCATTCACCTTACGAGGATGGTGAGCCCTTGGTACTTTCGTGTTTGTGCTGGCGGTTCAACGGATAAAACAGTTGCGGCGAGGCCAGTTCCGGCAAATCTGTTTGCTCGCTGTTCGCGGCCCACTCAACACGCTCTGCTGAACGGATGGCATAGTGCATCCAAGCCAGCGCCGCAGCTGCAATGATGAACATCAGCATGAAGCTGCTCTGCCAGATGCCCGTTAGGTCATTCAAAACGCCGAAAGTTAACGGCAGGATAAACCCGCCCAACCCGCCAATCATTCCCACCACGCCACCCACGGCGCCCACGTGCATGGGATAATAAACAGGAATGTGTTTGTAAACAGCCGCTTTTCCCAGGGACATGAAAAAGCCCAGGGTGAATATCAGCGCCACGAATGCGGGTAGGCCCATTGTCATGGAAAAGCGAACATCGCCGTCAATGCCGTGTATCACGTAATCCGTGGGTGGATAGCTCAGCAGAAAAGTACAGACAACGGAGGCGATAAACGTCCAGTACATCACGCGACGTGCGCCAAAGCGGTCAGACATCCAGCCCCCAAGAATGCGGAATAGGGAGGCCGGAATGGTATAGAGCGCTGCGATCATGCCCGCCGTTGTTATGCCCAGGCCGTAAACGCCGATCAGGTAGTGGGGCAGCCAAAGCGCCAGGGCCACAAAGGCGCCGAATACGAAGAAGTAGTAAAGCGCAAAACGCCAGACCCGCAGATCTCTAAGCGGCTCCATCTGCTCCATAAACGAACGTTGCTGTTCGTCTTTTTTACGCCCGGCGGAAACGGGGTCTTCTTTTGCCAGAAGGATAAAAACAACGCCCATAATTGCCAGTACGGAGGCATAAATCTGGGCGGTAACCTCCCAGCCGAGCGCCACCAGCAGAAAAGGTGCGCCGAAGTTGGTTACTGCAGCGCCCACATTACCTGCCCCGAAGATACCCAAAGCGGTGCCTTGGCGTGCGGGCTCAAACCATGCAGCGGTATAAGCCACGCCCACAATGAACGCTCCACCGGCAAGGCCAACCCCTAGTGCGCCAATCAGTAGCATAGGGTAGGTAGTGGCAAGAGTGAGCAGGTAAACGCAGGCTGCTGTTGTCAGCATGAGTATGCCGAATACCCAGCGCCCGCCGTAACGATCCGTCCAGATACCGAGGAACAGCCGGCTGATTGAGCCCGTCAGTATGGGGGTGGCCATAAGCAGGCCGAGCTGTGTGTCTGAGAGGCTTAGGTCTTCAGCAATGCGAATGCCGATAATGGAGAAAATCGTCCAGACAGCGAAGCACAGTGTGAAGGCCAGAGTGGATAGGCCTAGCGCACGATGCTGCTGCGTTCTGTTTGGCGCGTTCATTATAACGGTACTCCCTGTCTGTATTTACCGGCCAGCCTGCATTCGCCGGCCCGTGGGTATTCTATATAACGTTATCGAAACGAAACTTTTACAGAGTGACGTTGTTTATGGGTTTTTGATGTATGCCCCTTTGCGCAGGTAGAACCACCAGTTCACCACCAGACAAAGCGCGTAGAACACGGCAAAGCCATACATGGCCACTTCAGGGGTACCGGCCTGGATCTGTTGGCCCAGCAACTTGGGTGCAATGAATGCACCGTAGGCGGCGATGGCGCTGGTCCAGCCAAGTACTGGGCCCTTCTGTTGTTGGTTAAAGATGTAACCAATGCTGCGGAAGGTAGATCCGTTGCCGATGCCGCTGGCGGCAAACATCAGAATGAACAAAATCAGGAACAGGGCAAAGTAGCTGTTCGGATCAGTGGAGTTATAGGCCAACATCATCACGTAGCCGGTTGCCACCGAGGCAATAACCATCACCACAGAAATGATCTGGGTAACGATAGAGCCGCCCATCTTGTCGGAAATCCAGCCACCCACCGGGCGAATCAGAGCGCCTACGAATGGGCCCATCCACGCCCAGGTCAGTGCGCTTGGCGCATCCGGGTTGACTACGCGGGTGATGGTGCCATCGGCCGCAACCTCCATCATGTTGCCAAAGATAACGCCGATAGAAAGCGGTAGCGCAGCTGAGAAGCCTATGAATGAGCCAAAGGTCAGGATATACAGCACGGTCATGGACCAGGTGTGCTTATTGCCGAAAATGGCAAACTGATTTTTGATGTTGGGTTTGATATTCCCTGGTATCAGGCGCAGCAGCACCACGGTGAGAATGATAGTCAGTGGCAGAGCCAGCCACATGTTCATGATGCTCAGAGCCCAAACGCCGGCAACGGATGTGAGAAGGCCAACACCATAAAGCCCAAGTATTTTACCGAAGGCTGAAGCCGGGTTGCCTGGATTAGGGGTAACAACTTTCAGGTTGTTCATGCGGAACCAGCCGGCAAAGGCGAGGGGAATCAAGAAAACCAGCCAGATAAAGCCGGCGTTCTGGATCCAGGTGTCGGTGCCTGCCTCAATGCGACCAATGAGCGTGCCGCTAGGGCTCTGTAGTTGCATAGGATCGCCTGCAAGAAAGCCGAAAACGCCCATGGTCATAACCAGCGGAATCAAAACCTGCATAGTGGTCACGCCGAAGTTACCAAGCCCGGCGTTCATCCCCAAGCCATAACCCTGTTTGCTCTTGGGGTAGAAAGAGCTGATATTGCTCATGGAACAGGCGAAGTTGCCGCCGCCAATACCGGAGAGTAAAGCCAGTGCCTGGAACACGATAAACGGCGTGTCTGGGTTCATCAGCGCAATGCCAGTACCTGCTGCGGGTATCATCAACAGGGCGGTGGTCAAAAATATGGTGTTACGGCCACCGGCGATTTTGATCATGAAGGACGCGGGGATTCGCAACGTGGCACCGGATAAGCCCGCGATTGCCGAGAGCGAAAACAGCTGCTCTATGGAAAATGAAAACCCAAGGTTTTGCATTTGGGTGGTGATCATTCCCCACATCAGCCATACCGCAAATCCTAAGAGCAGGCTGGGGATGGAAATCCACAGGTTGCGGGAAGCGATGTGTTTACCCTCCCGCTCCCAAAACTCTTCATTTTCGACATCCCAGTGCTCGATGTCGGCGTTGGTTTTAGCCATAACAATGCTCCCTTGGTTTGCTTGCCCTGTGCCGCATTGGTCGCGAGTTCCGGGCTTCTTGATACCATTGTGCAAAGTGAGGCACGTGTTCATTCATGATATTTATCAAGGTAAAGGTTGTGCAGATAGGGAGCGGTGACAGATCTTAGTGACTGGATAATGCCTGGGATTTTAAACCGTTAATATTCAATAAGATGCAGTGGGGATATTCCCAAATAGGTAATCGTTCTTGTGGTTGGCGCAGGAGAGGTAGCCATTCATTTCCTGCGGTTTTTCGCATGCCTGGAGAGAATGAGGAGCCTTACGGTTACCCACAGATAGGCCAGAACCCATGAGCTGGCCGAAAGCCATAGCAGAATGGGCGCGCTGAAGGGCGAAGCGCCTGCCATAAATCGGCTAATGGCGGCGATAGCCAGGAGGGTAGCAATCGGGATGATTTCCCCAGCCGGCGGTGGCTTGCGATGGCTTCTTTGCCAGGCCAGGCGCAGCATTACGCTGGCCGACAGGGTTCCTAGCGCTCCTATGGTGATCAGGTGCAGGGCAGGGGCGGGTAATTTACCCTGGAGCAACGCCAGCCCAGTTGCCAGCGCACCCATGGCAAGCCAAATATAACCCACGGCCAAAACCAGCAAATCTGGCCGCTCTGGGCACAGCCATAGCTTCCAGCGCAAGGTGCGTATGGCGATAAGCCCAGAGGCTATTATCAACAGGCTGCCAGTTAGTTTATTCGCTACGGGAAGCGCCATGAAAAAAATGGAACACCCCAGCACAACGATCAATAAGCCCTCTATTCGGGGCTGAACACGGGCTTCCAGGGGTATACCTTTCTTTTCCAGGGTGCCCGCAACCGCAGGCGCAATGAGCCGTCCGCCCATAAAGGTCATTAGCAGTAGGAGCCCGGCAATGGCGGAATGCATGAGTGTGAATGGGCTGGGCACCCGCGATGTGCGTGGCAAATCCAGCGCGGTTGAGAGCCAAAAAAAGACCGCAAGCAGGCAGAGCACCAGAATGAGTGGACCTACCATTTTATTTCGCCATTTTTTTGCGGCGTTGAAGCGAGGCACCACATGCCAGGCAAGCAGCAGAGCAAACGCTGGCCCCAGAATATGTGCCAGAAGGCTCTCTGGTAGCAGGATCCAGCTCAGCCTTGCCGCCAACCACAAGCCGAAAAGCGGATAGAGCACGGCAATAGGCTGTGGTCCAAGGGTGTAGCCGGCAACCAGAGCCAGTGCAAAGCCGAATATCAGCTCGTGGCCATGCCCAGCGCCAAGCAGCCCCGCAGGCCAGCCGGTGCCCGACCACACAGCCCAGACAGACAGAGGCACGGTAAGAGCTGCCAGCATGCTTGCTGCCGGGAAAAACAGCCAGAAAGCCTGGGGCTTCTGCTTACGCTTGGTGCTTGAGTTGTTCAAGATCATCCCGGTTGATTGACGGTTTGGCGAAAGGCGCCTAAAAAGAGTAGTTAAGAGTCATCATAATATTACAGACGCTGTCCTAAGAGGCAAACGCCTCCACCCGGGAGCAGGGAGACCCGCCATGAACGTTTCAAGCTTGCTTAAACTTCCGTTTTCCAGCAATGGGGGCTGGGGAGAACTTCAGCAAAGGCAGTTATCCATACCAATGCTTGCATGGTTCGTTGTGGTGCCCATGTCGCTTTTGCCGCCGGTGCTGCTTTACTACGCTGGAACCCATTATGGCGATGATTTTATTGCCGGGTTTGGTGGCAAGGAATGGCGCTTTATTACCACCATTCTTTTCCTGGCAGAACTGTTGACGTTCTTTGTGATGGGCTGGCTGATTCATGGCGTGGTAGAAAGCCATAAGCTGGAGATCAGCTATAACAACGCCTATTTGCTTGCGGCGATTGCGCCTTTGCCGCTTTGGTTGTCCTCACTGGCTCTGCTGGTGCCAGCAGTGATTGTTAGTGTGATAGCCGTTTTGGTTGCGATGGGGCTTTCCTGCACCCTTGTGTATCAGGGCCTGAGATCCCTGTGCCATCGCAGCCCGGATGATGTGGTCACTATGTCGGCCACCTACACCGTCATGGCGGCGTCGCTATTGGCTTGGGGTGTACTGATGGCCATGGTTTGGGCGTTTTGATTCCAGTATTTGAGGTCGGTTGACCTATGGGGCTGTGTAAAGCCCCGCATGATCAATAAACTGACCTTGCCCGTCGTTTTTCATGGCGTGCTTTATGGATTCGGGAATGGAAACCTTTTCGAGGGTCTCGGGGTGCACAGCCACGCCAATCATTTCGCCTGTAGCCAAAAACTGTCCTGTGACCGCGTTACGGATGTCCGTGGTCAGGGCAAAAGAGGTGTTGCCCAGGTGGCTTGTGCTGACTGATATTTCCAGCTTGTCGCGATAACGGGCAGGAGCCTTCCATTCAATGGTCAGCTTGACCACCTGATAATCGAATGCTGTATCGATAGAAGTATCGTCTGCTCCCAGGTGATGCAAAAACTCAGTGACAGCGAGGTCTATATAGTCCCCATAGCGGGCGTTAAAAACCACTTTTTGAGCATCACATTCACCGTACCGAACCTGCATGAAATACCTGAATGCCTTGTCAGCACAGGGCTCTTGATCAGGCGTTTTTTGTAATTCTGTCATCGCAGCTTTCCCTATCCTTCAGAATAATGCGTCTACCAGGCGTCGATCATCGGCCGGCGCTGGCCGTCTCTTGGCCCTGGTTTTTTTACGGACCGCAGGCCCCTGGCAATCCAGTTACGTGTTTCGGAGGGGTCTATTACTGCATCAGTTTCCAGAGATACCGCCATGCTCAGGGCCTTGCCCTGCTCATAGTACTTGGCCAAGCTGTCATTCGGCAGATCATCTGTGATCCTGGCTTGGAAGCATCTCATAAAGCTCACTCCAGAGACGGAAGATATAGAATAAAGTCAGGAACGGCGATCAGGAATATCAGAATCAGAAAGTCCATGACCAGGAACCAGAATATGCCTCGAAAAATAGCGGAGGTGGAAGCTAGGTTGCCTACAACGCTTTTAATTACAAACACATTCATTCCGATTGGCGGCGTTATCATGCCGATCTCTAACAGCTTGGTAAGTACGACACCAAACCAAAGCAGGCTCAGTCCCGCGCTGTCTACGATTGGCAATATGATAGGCAAGGTCAGCAACATGGCTCCGATGGGTTCAAGGAACATCCCCAGAAACACATAGATCAGCACGATTGCCAGCATCAGCATGAAATGGCCCGAGTTCAGGCTGATTATCAGCTCGGACAAATAATCCCCCGCCCCGGATAGCGCCAGAAAGCGGGTAAGCAGGCTAGCGCCAACTGCGATGATGATAAGAGCGCCGGTTGTCATCAGTGTCTCGAGAATGGCGTTACGGAAGCGCGTCCAGTTGAGGCTGCGCTTAAGTGCTGCGACCACCAACGAAAGAAATGCTCCAACTGCGCCTGCCTCAGTTGCAGTGAAAATGCCGCCGAACAACCCGCTGAATATGCCAATCATAATCAGTAGTACCGGCCAGGTGTCCTTCAGTGCGCGAATTTTCTCTACGGTAGGGATGATTTCTTTGGTGTCTGGCGCCAGCGAAGGGTTCAGTTTCACCCGTATCAGAATCACTGCGATATAGCCGATAGCGGTCAGAATGCCCGCACTGATACCGCCAAGGAAGAGCCCGGTAATGGACTGTTGCGCGATGATTCCATAGAGAATCATTATTATTGAGGGGGGGATCAGCGCACCAATCGTACCCGCTACTGCAACCGTTCCTGTGGCCAGTTCCGGGTGGTAACGGTGGCGAATCATTTCCGGAACGGCGATCCTGCCCATAGCCGCGGAGCAAGCGACAGACGACCCGGAAACCGCGGCGAAACCTGCAGATCCAAATACTGCAGCAATTGCCAGCCCGCCCGGTACGCCAGATAACCACATTCGGGCAGCCCGAAACATCCCCTGTGTGAGCTGGGTGTGATAGCAAACAAAACCCAGCAGTAAAAACATCGGCACGGAGCTCAACACCCAGTTCGAGGCGAACTGGTAAGGAATAATACCAAGGGCGCCCCATGCGACGTTCCACCCCATCATGTACCAGAGGCCGCCGAAGGAAACGCCTATTAAAGCCACTCCAATAGGCACTCGTAAGGCAAGAAGTGCAACCAGAATCCCGAGCGCGGATAGGCCAATCTGTACGTCTGACATTATTATTTTCCCATCCCGTCGTTAGCGTCTAGGTCATCCACTTGTGCCGTAGAAGTGTCCAGTCCTGATTTTGTTCCCAGGCAGGAACTCATTAATTTGTAAAAAACCACCAGCGACATGAGCCCGCAACCAAGGGGCAGTACGTAATAGGTGATCCAGATAGGAATCGCATCGCTGCCTTGTATGACGGAAGCGCCAAAGCTTCGCTTTTTTTCCGCTTCTTCCCACGTGCGAACAGTTAGCAGCGAAAAAACAGTTGTCGACAAAAGGAAGGACAGGCGCTCCAGATTCCGCTGCATCCACATAGGGAGCCGGGCGGTGACCACTTCTACTGAAATGTGCGCGTTTTTCTGTTCAGCGAATGCCAGAGGAATGAATACCGCAATAACCATGTAGTAATAGGAAACAATTGAGATGGTGCCCGGAATGGGCGAGTTAAAAAGATAGCGGCTAGCAATGTCCAGAGTGATATGCAGCATCATCAAGGCGATTGCCAGTCCACCGATTACGGTCATCAAATTCGTGACCATAGACAAAAAACGACCTGTACCGTACATGCCTGTCCCCACTTCGACCCTCAAAGGGCCGGCTTGTTTTTATTGAGTCTGTGTGCGTCAGCATCGATTGCGGCAAGGTGATCATTGCCTTGCCGACAATAGGTACATTGAAGAATAAGCGTGGCAGGACAGTGCAACATCGTCGTAACCGACGAATTCGAAAACTAAGGTCGTACGACAGGGAATATTCTGGGGGCTCAGCATTTTGTGATAGGCTTTTGCGCTGCTATCCAGGCGACAACAACAAAACTGCAGCGCTCAAAATTTCCATTGAGTGAGTAGATGGTATTTGATTTAACTCCGGAGCCGTTAAGCGCTATGCCTGTTTCTCATACGCCCAGGCGTGTTCTCATGGTGAGTAAACTCAACCCACCTGCGTCCAGAGCTGCCCAAGTTCAGCGTACTGAGCTGTGCCAGAAGATATTGTCTGCCTCTGCGGCTAAGTTGATCGTTGTTCGCGCGTCGGCCGGGTTTGGCAAAACCACTGCAATGACCCAGAGCATGTCTCGGATGAATAGCTCTGGCATTGCCACGGCGTGGCTCACTATTGATGATGCCGATAACGACGTCTCACGGTTTTTGTTTTGCCTCAACGCTTCAGTCTCTCGGTTGACGGAAGGTGAAGCCCACACAACAAATGAAGAGGCCATTGAGAGCCAAACCGCCAGTGAGGCGGCCTTTAATATAGTTGTTCGGTTGTCAGAAAACCGATCGGCTTTTGCTCTGTTCATTGATGATTTTGAGAAAATTCACGAGCAGTCTGTTCTTGGGCTTATTCGAGAAATAGTCGAGCACTTGCCGGCACACGGTCAAATAATTGTAGGTTCCAGACACTTGCCCGATTTAGGCCTCGGGCGCCTGAGAGCGCGTGGCCAACTGTTAGAAATTGATGTTTCTGAATTGCGCTTCTCGGTCGAGGAGACTACCGAGTTTCTGGTGAACAGGCGCCAATTGGAACTATCTCACGATGACCTCATCCGCGTTCACAATCGCTCGGAAGGTTGGGCAACCGCACTTTGGCTGGCTTCGTTGGCACTTGAAGGTAATGCGAGCCCACAGTCATTCATCCAGCGTTTTTCTGGTGAAAATGATGCTGTCGCAGACTATCTTGCTCACGACGTGCTTGATCAGCAGCCTGAAGAAGTTAAGTCTTTTTTGTTGCGTACGAGTATTCTTCGCCATCTTACGCCATCTCTGTGTAATGCTCTTGTGCCGGGTTGTGATAGCGATGCAATGTTGCGCCACCTTGATACCCGTAGCGCCTTTCTTGCGCCTATCGAACACGAGCAACTTACTTACCGCTATCACAGCTTATTCGCAGAATTTTTACGCTCCGTATTGTACGCAAGGTACCCTGAAGCGGTAGCCGACCTGCACTTGGCGGCATCAAACTGGTACGAATATTCCGGGCGCTTCGTTCCGGCGATCGATCATGCTATCGAGGGGAGGGCGTTCGGTCGCGCAATGACCTTGTTGGAAGCGCATGCCGAGCGGTTGTTATCGCAGGGGCGAATGAAACTTCTTGCACGCTGGCTGGGCGAACTTCCGGCAGAGCAGCTCAAAAAATATGAGCTTCTCGAAATGATTTATATGTGGGCTGTCGGGTTTACCCGGGGCCCGGACGAAGCGCTTGGAAAGCTTACTGCTACCAGTTTGGAGACCTCAGAGAGCCCGGTGATCAGATCACATATCCTGGCTTTCAAGCCACTGATGATGGGCATGATGGATCGCTATGAGGACGCCAGTAAGCTAGAGCGTACAGGGGAGAGAGAGCTCTCTGGTTATGCTCCGTTTGCGGACATTGTGTCGATTAACTCCAGAGCGAATGTGTTCTCTGTTATGGGCAACTATGACCAGGCTCGTCAGCTCCTTGACGGGGCCAGGGATGCTCAGTTTAGTCACTCAAGCTCATTCAACTCCATGTATTCAGAAGCGCTGGAAGGTTTGATTGATCTCCAGGAGGGGCGGCAGAAGCAAGCCGCTGCGCGTTTTCGACTGGCAGTCGGTGCTACCAGCTCGACTTATGATTTTAGTCATACCAGTGGTAATGCCTGGGCGGGTGTATTGCACGCAAATACAGTTTATGAAGCGAACAACCTGGAGTTGGCCGCCCGCTTATTGCACGTATACGGCCCACTGGTGCGGGAAGCTGGATTGCCGGATCACATGTTGATCAGCGACATTATGTTGTCGAGGTTAGCGTTCAACTGTGGAGATGTTGATCGGGCGTTTCAGGCTCTGACTGAACTGGAACACATGGGCAGGATTAGAAAGCTGCCGAGGGTAGTAGCAACAGCCAGGCTCGAGCGCTCACGACTGTTTCTTGCGCAGGGTCGGCCAGATGCGGCAAAGCAGGAGCTTGACAGAGCTGGCAATGAGCAGCTTTGGCGGCGTGTTCGTAAACATCGAATGCCTGCCAATGATTTGCAGTATATGGAGATGGCACGCCTGCGCTGGGAAGTGCTAGCTGGCGATGCTCAAGGCGCACTTTCACCGCTGGAAATGGAGATAGCTGAAGCGCAAGACAGTTCTTTATACCGGCGAGTACTAAAATTAAAACTGTTCAAAGCCATTGCGTGGTATCGCTGCAACCGGTTTGAAGACTCAATCGCAGTGATGGCCGATATTATGCCAACCTGCTGCGCCGAGGGTTACGTACGCTTGTTTGTGGATGAAGGTGCTGCGGCAGGCATTGTGCTCAAGCTATATCATCAAACATTCCGAGAGGCAGGGCATCAGAGTGATCCGGTTTTCGTTAGCTATCTCGAAAGCGTGATTGAAGCGTTTGGGTCAGCGCTATTGTCGACAGCCGTATTGCCGGAAGCAGGCGAGCTGATACTTAACGCTCTAACGCGAAAAGAAACCCGGGTTTTGCAGCTGTTGTCTGAGGGTTATTCAAACAGCGCTATGTCAGAAAAACTGTTTGTTTCAGATAGCACGGTGCGTACTCACCTGCGAAATATAAACTCCAAGCTGAACGCTTCCAGCCGCACTCAAGCTGTTGCAATTGCGCGGCGTTACGGGCTTATCTGACACGCGCCTCACTTAAGGGAGCCGCAGGCTTTAAATCAAGAACCTGCGGCTCCGTGAAACACCTTGTTTAAACAATTGCAGTTTTGTGCTGTTTCGCAAACTCAACAAAATAGACAAGGCTGTCAGGGTTGGCCATCGCGTCGGGATTAGCGACGCTCTCCAGTGGAGCCCCCTGTAAAAGCTTTTTAACCGGCAGCTCCATTTTCTTGCCGGTTAAAGTGCGAGGAACCTCGGTCACTTCGACTATGTCGTTTGGCACATGTCGGGCTGAGAGGTGGGTGCGTATGGCGCTACGAATCCGCTGATCAAGCGCGCTCGTTAACTCTGCGCCTTCCCGCAGCACCACAAACAGTGGCATGTAGGGGTCACGACCCAGGTATTCCAGGTCTACTACCAGGCTGTCTACAACCTCCGGTGCCTCTTCGACAACGCGATATATTTCGCTGGTACCCATTCGAATACCTTGGCGGTTGATCGTGGTGTCTGATCGGCCGTAAATGACTGCGCCACCGCGGGGTGTTATTCGAACCCAGTCTCCATGCCTCCACACTTTCGGGAACACGTCGAAATAGCTTTCGTGATAACGCTGTCCATCGACATCCCCCCAAAAATACAGAGGCATGGATGGCATTGGTTTGGTGACAACCAGTTCGCCTACTTCGTCTTCTATGATGTTACCGTCATCATCCATGGCGTAAACCGCCGTGCCTAAGGTGCGACATTGCATTTCACCTTCATAGAGCGGCATGATCGGGCAGGAGCCGACATAAAATGCAGCGACGTCAGTGCCTCCGCTGATGGGCGCAATAAGCACGTCATCAAACTGGCCGTTAATCCATTTGTACCCCTGCTCCGGCAATGGAGAGCCAGTTGAGCCAATGGAGCGAATTCGCTTGAGGTCGGCGATACTGTGGAGCTCAAGCCCGGCTTTCAGGCAGCTTAGATAATAGGCTGCGCCAGCTCCAAAAAAGGTTACCTCGGCCTCTTCGGCAAAACGCCAAAGTGTTCCTAAGTCGGGATACCCCGGATTACCATCGAACAGGCAGATGGTCGCCCCAACCAAAAGGCCGCTGACCTGGCAATTCCACATAATCCAACCAGTGGTTGAGAACCACATATAGCGATCTTGATTGCCTAGATCCAGGTGTAGGCCGTGGCCGAGCACGCCTTCGAGCAAGGCGCCCCCGTGGCCGTGAACAATGGGCTTCGGCATCCCAGTCGTTCCGGACGAATAAACTATCCACAGAGGGTGGTCGAAGGGCAGATGTTCAAATTTCATTGGAACATCGTGGCCCAATAAATCGTCCCATAGGGTCGCATTCTCAAGGCGGGCATCTGGCTTGAGATAGGGCAGAAGAATCACGTTTTCCAATGTAGGCAGTTCGATTTTGAGATTCTTAAGAACCTCAAGCCGATCGAATTCCTTTCCGCCGTACTTGTAGCCGTCCACGGCCAGCATGACTTTTGGGTCAATCTGCCGAAAACGATCTGTTACGCTACGCACCCCCATATCTGGTGAACAGCTAGACCAGATTGCACCGATACTTGCGCAAGCATAAAACGCGATCACCGCTTCAGGAATGTTAGGCAGGTAGGCAACAACCCGGTCGCCCGGCTCAACCCCCATTTGCCTGAGAGTATATGCAACAGATGTGATTTGGCTGCGCATCTCAGCCCAAGAGATGGTTTCTGTCGGACGCAATTCCGACCGAGAGATGATGGCCGCGCGATCTGAATCTTCTTGGTGAAAACGAAAAGCCTGTTCTGCAAAATTCAGTCGAGCACCTTCGAACCACGTAGCGCCCGGCATTTGGTGACTATTCAGGACGCTTCGGTATGGAGTGGTCGACCGAATATCATAGAATTCCCAAAAAGCTGCCCAAAAGTCCTCCAATGACTCCACTGACCACTCCCAAAGGGAATTGTAATCACTGAAGTGCAACGATTTATTCTCGCTAAGCCAATTCATGAAGCCTTTGATTTGGCTCTGGTCAATGCGCGCCTGGCTTGGCTGCCACAGTGGTTTGGGAGTGACTGCTGTCATTATAAAACCTCTAACATATTGTTGTTGATGGGGAGGTACGTGCAGCTCGCCCCTCGGAACCCTTATTCATAATGATTCGATGGCCGGGCAACAGACATCGTCTGAAACGACGAAAAATGCAGCCCGCTCCCCGGTAGTTAAGCAAGAGCCTCCGGTTGACGCCAAATGGGTGTGCCCAATGAAAGATTCGTCGCTTCCGACGATGTCGAAGAGCTTGGTTTGCTTCCAACATGATATTGCTGGTGAGAACACCCGATGTTCTGTCTTGGCGAACTTCTGCAATCGATTATAAAAATACTGAATGCATACAGGAGAATAATAATGAACTGTCCAAATTTCGTTAGACGTGGATTGCTTCCCGCAATTCTGGCAAGTGTAGCTATGACCAGCATGGCTGAAGCACGGCAGCTGAGTTATGCAACCGGCTATGCGTCTGGTTCCATAGGTGCGAAAGCTGCGGAGGTATTTGCAAAAGATATCGAAGAACATTCCGGCGGAGATCTGACTGCAAAAGTGTATGCTCAGTCGCTACTCAGCTTCAGCGAAACTCCGCCAGGTATTCGGGACGGTATGGCCGACAGTGGGCTGGTTCTGACGCCATACTTTCCGTCGGAGTTTCCGAGCACCAATCTCGCCACTGAACTTACAATGCTCATTGAAATGACCGACGCACCTACGGAGAAGGTAGGTCTGGCCTTTGCCGGTGCTATGGCTGAGTATGTTTTCTTTAATTGCCCAAGCTGTGTAGAGGAATACAAACAGCAGAATCAACTATTTCTGGGAGGCGGGGGAACCTCGTCATACTTCCTGATTTGCAACACGCCGGTAAGGACGCTGGAAGAGATCAAAGGTAAGCGCCTGCGCATTGGCGGTGCCCAATGGGCGCGGTGGGCCAATGCAGTTGGTGCAACCGCCGTATCTATTCCTCAGCACGAAACATACGAAGCTCTAAGCCAGGGTGTTGTTGATTGCAGCGTGCATTCTGCGCCTGAGCTAACCATCGTCAAGTTGATGGAAGTTACTTCTGACATGACACCCAACATGCCTGGTGGAGTCTTTTCAGGTGTTGCCAACAATATTAATTCGGACGTTTGGAAAAGCCTGACAGCCAGTGAGCGCCGGACTATGCTCCACGCTTCTGCTGCGCAAGCCAGCGCTCTAAGTTGGGGCTACGCTGAGATAGCGGCAACGAATATGGAAACAGCTGAAGAGAAAGGAATTAAAATTCACAAGCCTGACGCTGCGCTGGTCAAAGTGACTCAGGAGTTTATCGAGCAGGACCTTGAAGCTATCGCTGCCAAGTATGCTGATACTCACGGGCTTGAATCTCCTGCGCAGCTGGTTGAGTCATTTCGCTCGCTGCTGATTAAGTGGGTCGATCTGGTGAAAGATGTGGACAGCAGCGAAGAGCTTACGCAGGTTTATTGGGACGAGGTGTACTCTAAAGTTAATGTGGACAGCTACGGACGATAGGGCGCCAGTGGGCTGAATTCAGCTTTGCGCAAGCGCGAGACTGCCGGAGAGCAGTTTCTGCGCTTGCCTGCTTCGCAGGCGATCTTTGTGAAGTTTGCCAGATGCTCTTTACTGTAAAATAGGCATAACCGTCTGCATTCATGCAACGTAAGGCAGCACACCAAAGTAAATAGCACTGAAGTGACAGGCACTGCCGCCGATTACGAACAGGTGCCAGATAGCGTGTGTATAGGGAATCCGGTCGGCCAGGTAAAAGGCAACGCCTACGGTGTAAACGATGCCCCCCGCAACCGTGAGGGTCAGCGCGGTTTCACTTAGATTGGCCGCCAGGTCTGAGGAGGCAAACGCAATCAGCCAGCCCATGGCGATGTAGATCCCCACCCGTGCCAGCTTGAAACGATTGGCAAAGATGACCTTCAGCACCACGCCGGTAATGGCCAGTGACCAGATTATGGCAAACAGTGTCCAGCCAACGGTCCCGCGCATATTCACCAACAGGAATGGTGTGTAGGTGCCCGCAATCAGCAGAAAAATGGCGCAGTGATCCAGGGTTTTGAAGGCTTTTTTCAGTCCGGGCCGACGTGCGCTGTGATACAGAGCAGAAGCCATGTACAGCAGGATCAGAGAGGCGCCAAATATGCTAAAACTGATGATTTTCCAGGGGTCTTGCAACTGTGTGGCGCCAACGATCAGAGCGATGGTGCCGATTACGCTAAGTAATGCGCCTATGCCGTGGGTGGCGCTATTCAGCCATTCCTCTATTCGCTGGTGAGCAGGCTGGGAGGGCGGTTGCGATGTGGTCATTGGGGAAGAGTCCATGTTTATCATCGCAACACGGTACTTCAGCGTACACCTGTACGCAATAACTGGAGGTGGCGATTGTGTGATCTGCTCGTCAGTACTTTATCGCCCCGGTTTTGAGCCGAGAGAATGTTGCAGGTACTACGCCCAGCCATGAGGCAAGCTGGTTATCCGGCACACGCTTTACCAGTTCTGGGTACTCTTCAAGCAGCAGCTGATAACGCTCTTTTGCCGACATGGTGTGCTTGCGGAATTCCCGCATGCTGGTCAGCTCCGCCAGCTCTTCGGTCAGGGCCATTGCAAACTGGGGCCAGAGGCCTTCGCCATGGGATTGAATGGCAGCTCGGAACGCAGCAAAATCAGCAACCCAAACGGTGGCGGGTGTGACGGTGGTGAGACAAAGTGTATTGCGTACCGTGCGGCTGCGGCCAAAAACCGGCCAGACCATATCGCCTTCCGTAAAGAAGTGATGCACCGCAACCTTACCGCTGGGTGCTTCCCGAAACAGGCGCATAATGCCGTACTGAATCAGGTAAACGTTGGCCCAGGGGGTGTCGTGCTTTTCCATCTGAGTTTCAACATCGACTCTTTGCTGGCGAAACAGTCGCGTGAGGTCGTTTAAAAACCGGGTGTCAGGGGTGTCCTGCTTGTCGTTCAGCCTTATGCCGAATACGCGGCTTAGCCCATTGATCAGTGCCACTGACTGTGGCGCTGAATCTTGCTGGATTATGTCCGGGTTTTCGTCTCCCAGCATGCAGGGAGAGGAGGACACGTTGGGTGTGAAGGTGCGGGTCATGGCGTTTATGCTGTTAAGAACAATGTGTTGGTAATGGTAACAGAAAATACTCGCTGAGATGACTTAAATCATTAGGGGGTTTCACTAGTTTAGTGGGGCATCTACCAAATGATGAGTATGCCCAAAGGGTTCTTGTGAAGGCCTGCATTTTTAACCAATATATAGTATGTATTTTAATGCTGTCCAGCATGTGCAGATCGAGGATCTCAGCGAATGACGTTTTACCAGCCAGTTGGTAATGAAATTGAACTCTTCCAGGCCGCAGCCGACAACGGCCTGCCGGTTCTGATCAAAGGCCCTACAGGCTGCGGAAAAACCCGGTTTGTCCGTTATATGGCGGAACAGCTGAACCGGCCGATTTACACCGTGGCCTGCCACGATGATCTAACCGCCGCCGACCTTGTAGGGCGACACTTGATTGGGCCGGAAGGCACTTACTGGCAGGATGGCCCGTTAACCCGCGCCGTTCGTGAAGGCGGTATTTGCTACCTGGACGAAGTGGTGGAGGCGCGTAAAGACACTACCGTTGTGTTGCACCCGCTGGCGGACGACAGGCGAGAGCTGCCCATAGAGCGCACGGGCGAACTGCTGACCGCCGCGCCAGGTTTTATGTTGGTTGTCTCCTATAACCCGGGCTACCAAAGCTTACTGAAAGGCATGAAACCGAGCACACGCCAACGCTTCGTATCGCTGCGGTTTGATTACCCCTCTGAAGAGGCGGAACAAACCATTGTGGTGGAAGAATCCGGATGCGATCGCGATCTTGCGCAACAGCTCGTAAGCCTTGCGACTGCCTTGCGCAACTTGAAAGACCATGATTTGGAAGAAGCGGCATCAACGCGGCTACTGATACACACGGCTTTGTTAATTCGTTCTGGCTTGCCAATGGCGGTTGCTTGTCGCGCGGGCATGATCGAGCCGTTGTCAGACGACGAAGCAACAGTCAGTTCACTCATGGAGGTGGTATATGCAGTATTCGGGCGCCCGGAAGACCCCCGCTAGCGGGGCGGTTATTCCGGTTATTTGGTATTTGTTGAACTTGCTGGCGATGCCGGTTATCGGTTTTGCGGTATTGCTATGGTTGTTTTTCAGTAGTTCAGGCGCAAACGAACTGCGCAGGGCCCACGCCCATGCTGCCATGATTATGTCGCTAATTGGTTTTACCCTGATCAGCTCAGGTGTTGCCATTGGCTGGGTATTCTTCGGGGACATGGGGCATTTCTGGACGTTTGCCCTGGTCTGGGCCATTGCGCTGCATACGGGGTTTGTTTTATGGGGAATGGTTTCTCTGGCTCAGGCTATGTCTGAAAAGATGCCTTACTTCCCCGCCAAGTGGCTCTGACTCAGCCTGTTTGTTCCGCTGAATACCCTGCAATTTCTGTGATCGTTTCGTGACCTTTTCGCGATAAATTCTTTAACGGTGCGTTAAGCCTCCGTGAGCCTGTGCGTTCATGATGGGTTTCAGAGCCTGGGGCAGATGCCTCAGGCCAATAAAAAAGTACCGGGAGAGGTTTATGAAGACGCTGACTCGAATGTTTTTTGCCACTGCGATTACTGTTGCTGGGATGGGGGTAGGCTTGGCTCATGCTGACGAGATGGGCAAAAGTGGCAACACGAATCACGGTGACGTGAAGAAAGATAGCATGATGAAAGATGATGGCATGAAACATGACGACATGAAGAAAGATGACGGCATGATGCATGACGACATGAAGAAAGACGACGGCATGATGCACAATGACATGAAGAAAGATGATGACATGATGCATGACGACATGAAGAAAGATGACGACATGAAAGAAGATACTATGATGAAAGATGATATGGATAAGTCATAAGGCGGGTAGATGTCTGGCGTTTCAAGCTTATCAGCCGCCCGGTTTTGTGCCGGGCGGGCCTATTGGAGCCAGCCCTCCTCACGTAATTGTATGAAACCCTGCAACGGCAATGATCACCACCGGCGCCCACGTGTGGGCAAGTAAGCGCCATGCGCGTGGTGCATGCTTCATCTCCATAAAATGATCCACCAAGAGTAAGCCCTTCACAATCACCATTCCAAAAACCAGCCACGCCAGAAACTCCGGGCCTATTCCGGCTTTAAGGGCAATAACTGGCAGAGCCGTGCAAATCATTAACACAAAATAAACCGTTAGCATCGCTAGCCCTCCCTAGGCCAGTACGTAAATTATCGGAAACAGCACCAGCCACACCAAATCCACCATGTGCCAATAAGAAGCCCCGGATTCCATACCGTTCATATCCGAGCCGTCGTAGTCGCCGTTGCGGACTTTTACAGCAAGGACAATCAGGATGACCTGCCCCAGAATCACGTGCATGAAGTGAAAGAAGGTGAGAAAGAAATAGAACATGAAGAAGGTACTGGTACCCAGGTTATAGCCTTCGCTGTACAGGTTTACGTATTCCCAGAGTTTGCCAACGGTGTAAACACAGGAAATGGCCACCGCAAACCAGAGTCGCCACTGCACGCCTGGGCAGCGATGCCGGAACTGGTGAACAGCGGTTGCCACCAGATAGCTGGCGGTAATCAGGGCAACGGTATTCAATAACCCGATCAGGGGATGCAGGGCCTCGCGGCCGGCGTGGAACGTGCCCGGGTCCAGGCTGCGGGCCACGGCAAAGCCGATAAGCATGATACCGAACACCGCCAATTCGGCGAAAATGAAGATCCATACGGCTATGTCGCCGGGAAGTTGATGTGAACGGGGTTCTGTTTCGAGCGTCAGGTCGGTCATATCACTGTGTCAGGTTCAGGTAGAGTTTGGGCAACTGTAATGGCAGCTGTGCCGGGTCGCGGATAACCACATAGTTGTTGCTGCCAAATACATAGGGCAGATACTCGCTGGCCTCGTCATCAATGGTCACGCAAAACGGGGTAAGACCAGCTTTGTGGGCTTCTTGCACGGCCATGCGCGTGTCTTCCACACCATATCGGCCTTCGTAGATGTCCAGGTCGTTGGGCTTTCCGTCGGTAAGCAGCAACAGGATCTTTTGGTGCTCATGGCGCGCTTCCAGCAGTTTGGTGGCTTGTCGAATGGCGGCGCCCATACGAGTATAGAAACCCGGTTCCAGTGCCTGGATGCGACCCCGAATGGTGCTGGTATAGGGTTCATCAAAGCCTTTCAGGTGATGGAACCGCACGTGGTCGCGCCGTCGGGATGAAAACGCATACAACGCGAAGGGGTCGCGGCTGGCCTGCAGGGCTTCGCTGAGGAGTTGCAGGCCATCTCGAGCAACGTCTATGACCCGCTGGTGGTTGTTGATATAGGTCTCGGTTGAGAGCGACACATCCGCCAATACCAGGCACGCAAGGTCGCGCTGGCTCTGTTGGCAGCGACGGAATAGCTTCTGATCGATTGCGCCTTGGCCTCGGCGGTTCTGTACCTCCCGTTCCAGACATGCGTCGAGATCCAGTTCGTCGCCATCCAGCTGTCGTCTTTGCCATTGCTTGAGCGGCTTCAGCGCACTGAACTGGCGTTGCAGGCGTTTTGCAGGTCGGCGTAGAGCTTCCGGTAGCTCCGCAGGCGCAGCGTCCTTTGCCAACATGGGCTGCAGGCAGCAGAAGGCATCGCGATAGCTTTGGCTGCGCCAGTCCCACTCGGGCAAGTGAATGCCAGGGCCAAGGCGCAGGTCGTCGTGCTCTTCTGAGGGCAAGTCGAGATCAAACTTGATGGCCGATGAGGTCTCTTTGCGGTCGTTGGATACGGAGATCATATCCATGTCATCCGCAACTGCTTCGGCATCTTCTTCGTCTGTGTCGTCGCCCGCCCGGTCAACCGGGATGAAGTCTGTCCATGAAAACAGGCTTTCCAAGCGAAAGATCATCAGCCCTTGATCGCGGTCGAAGGCGTCCACTCGCTCGGCCTGTCGGCGTTTGTTCTTTTTGGTCAGGCCACCGGGACTGGATTGGGTGTCATCGTCGCCGGTTGCCTGCTTGCTTGTCTTTCCTTGCTCCAGTGCGGGGTACAGCCAAAGAATAACCGGCCAGGGATCGGTGCCCGCAGCGGGTAGGGTACGAACACTGCCCGGATGAACAAGAGCCTGCCGGATTGCCTGTTCGCGGATGGCTTCTTCGGGCGAAAGGCTTTCAGGCTCCGGGCGCCAGTGCAAAACTTGCTTAACCAGGCGCTGGTAAACCTTTTCCAGCCCTGGCCAGCGCCCGAGAACATTCTGCACAAGAGTCTGGTTGCCAGTAAACCAGTCGCTATCGGGCGGAACCGGGGAAGCCGCAAGTGCTGCCAGCCAGGTATAGAGCTCCCGGTTCAGCTGTTTGGAAGGGAAACGAGCGACTCTTTCCGGCAGGCGCAGGTTTTGCTCATCCCGCCAGGCAAGTTCGAATTTGCGATGGGTTCCGGCGATCTTGTGCAAAAACTTGCGACGCACGCGAAAGTGCCGGGGCTCTGCTGTAACCAGGCTGAGTGCCGGGTCGCCACCAAATGCACGGAACATAATGCCCAGGCTGCGGGCTTCGTCTTTCAGGTAAACGGCGTGCTCGGGGAATTCTCCCAGAGCTTGGCGAGTAATATACTCATGCCATTTATAGCCGACCCACTCTTCCATTTCAGGTTCCTCTCATCTCAAGCGCTGTTAAGCCCGTTGCTTGGCGGACTCGCTATCACGTTGGTGCATGGGAATCAGAACAGTCTGCCGGCTGGGTTCGCCGGGTTGCCAGTGCAGCAGACTGCCTTGTGGGTTGTCTTTTTGCACCTCACGGCAAGCGCTCACGCATTGCAGACATTGGGTGCAGGAGAACTTCGCACGCTTGTGACTGCGGGTTGGCAGCCGCATGGGGCAGGCGGCATCGCAGGCTTTTGTGCAGTCGCGGCAGGCCGCTGCGCGGGTGGTATCAAAGGTGACGAGCTGCCCACGGCCATGGGTCATCCAGGCAATGCTTTGCACCACGCCGAAGGCGCAGCCGTATTTGCAGAAAAGGTGCCGGGCAAACAGAAAGTCCAGCGTGAAAACCGTGGTTGCTATGGCCAGAAAAATGCTCGAATAAAAGCCCAAATTGCCCGTAATCAAATCCGTATATAGCGGAATGGGTGGCAGTAGGTACGAGAGCAAAGCCAGGGCCCAGGAAAAACCGATCAAGGTGCACACCAGAGATAAACCGGCCCAGTGTATGGTCTTACCGCGCCGGCCTTTTTTTAGGGCTTCCCAGAGTGTCGGGCGACCCGTAATGCGTGTCATCAAGTGGTTGATGGACTCCACCACGGAGAAGTGCGGGCATAGCCAGCCGCAATACATTCGCCCCCACTTCCAGGCAACCCACAATACAAGGGGAACAAGCACCAGAATGGGCAGAATAAACCACAGCAAAACCTGGCTGGCGACGTCCATCGGGGAACTTTGCACCACCCAGTCGAGATTCAGGTTGAACGAAAGCGGAAACCCGAGCAGTACAAACCGGGTTTCCGTTAAGTCATAGCGAAAAATATTCAGAACCGGCGCAAGCAGGAACAAACCAAAGAAAGCGGCGCGAGTGATCAGCCGCTTGCTCTGGAGAGTGTCCTTGGGGTTTGTTTGCTGCACGGTCACCACTGGGCTCCAGATAGGCAGGGCCGGAAATGTGCTCCGGCCCCAAGGGTTAACGGGTGGTGGGTTTATGCGTCCTGAAGTGCAGGGCCGCTGTGGACTTCCTCGTCGAAGGACGCCTGTCCCTTGATAAAGAAGCTGCCGAAGTACACCACAAGCCCGGCCATGAAGAAGCAGCCGGCAATCATGCGTGCCCAGTAGAATATTGCGATGTTGTCCTGGGTGGCCATGAACGACAGTGCTTCACCGCTTTCCGGGATACGTTGCAGCCATATTTGCAGGATGCCCGCGCCAGTCAGGAACAGCGTGATGAAAACCATGGAAATGGTCATCAGCCAGAAGCCCCACATTTCCACAACCTGGGCCGTATTGCTGTTGCCGTAAGGACGGCCTCGCATAATAGGCATGGCGTAGGAAATGATGGTGAGCACGATCATCACATACGCCCCGTAGAACGCCATATGACCATGAGCGGCGGTGAGCTGAGTGCCGTGGGTGTAATAGTTTATCGGTGCCAGCGTATGCAAAAAGCCCCACACGCCTGCGCCGAGAAAGGCCATGACAGCGGTGCCCATGGCCCAAAGTGCGGCGACCTTGTTGGGATGGTTGCGCTTGCGCCGGTTGATCATGGTGAAGGCGAATAGCACCATCATGAAGAACGGCAGAGGTTCCAGGGCAGAGAACACAGAGCCCAGCCACAACCAATACTCCGGAGGGCCGATCCAGAAGAAGTGGTGCCCGGTACCGATGATGCCGGTTATCAGTGCCATGGCAATGATAACGTAGAGCCATTTCTCAATAACTTCCCGATCGACACCGGTAATCTTGATCAGTACATAGGCCAGAATGGCGCCCATGATCAATTCCCACACACCTTCAACCCACAGGTGCACCACAAACCACCAGAAGTATTTGTCTGTAGTGAGGTTGCTGGGGTTATAGAAAGAGAACAGCCAGAGAACCGTTAAACCAATTAGGCCGGTAATCAGCACAATGTTGACGACGGTTTTGCGGCCCTTCAGCGCGGTCATTATGATATTGAACAGGAACCCGGCAAACACCAAGGCCATGCCTATTTTGGTGATTGTGGGCTGTTCAAGAAACTCCCGGCCCATGGTGGGCAGCAGTTTGTTCATGGTGATATCCGCCAGGGTGGCGTAATCCACAAACAAATAGCCAAGAATGGTCAATGTGCCGGCAACGGCAAAAACCCAGAACAGAATCCAGGCAAGCAGCGGGCTGTATAGCTCGGTTTGTGCTTCTTCTGGCACCAGGTAGTAAGTGGCGCCCATAAAACCGAACAGCAGCCAAACGATCAGCAGGTTGGTATGAACCATCCGCGCGACGTTGAAAGGTATTTCCGGAAACAGGAAATCACCCACCACGTATTGCATGCCCAGAATCAGGCCGAACACGATCTGACCGGCAAATAGGATCAAGGCAAAGATGAAGTAGGGCATGGCGACCCGTTGGGACTGGTATTTCATGTTTTCTTCCTTAGCCTTCAATGTTGGGTGGCCAGCCGTTATCGTCGATCTTGGATGTCCATTCGAGGAACGAGGACAGATCGTTGATTTCCTGGTCGGTCAGGTTAAATTGCGGCATTTGCCGGCGGCCGGGCACGTTGGTGGGCATGGCGTTCATCCAGGCGTTCATGTACGCCTTGAAAATATCGCTATCACCAACACCGCGGCGGTCGAATACGTTGGCGAGTTCTGGTGCAAAGTAGGCACCTTCCCCCATGAGGGAGTGACAACCGACGCAGTTGTTGTTTTCCCAGACGTGTTTGCCCCGGACTACCTGCTCGGTAAGCTTGTCCCTGTTATCCCGTTCGGGCATCGCCCGTGATTGGGTGTCAAAAGTCAGAACCAGAAACAGCAGGATGAAGAACGTGCTTCCCCCCAGATATATGTTTCTGGCCATGCTTTTGGTAAAGCGTTCGGCCATTGATCTCTCTCCTTGGTCGTTGTGGAATACTTGACTGCCGCACTAGGATATAAACATGTATTAAAGATACTGTTGACGATTATCAATCATTTGAAGAAATCACACTATTGCGCCGGGGAGTTACCTCTGGAGTGGTAGATGCTAGACTTCTCGGCTTATTTTTCCCGAACTCGGATGCCCGGAGCCATCATGGCCGCAGCGCTGGCGTTGTTTTTCAAACTGATTCCGCTTTATGTCACGGTTGCTCTTGGCTGGTTTGCGGGCCGCTATCTGGAGGCCAGCGGCAAACACATTGCGGGCATCATGCTCTACATTGTTACGCCTTCGGTGGTGTTTTCCGGTGTCATGGCAGCACCGCTTTCACCGGAAGTGATCTTCCTGCCGTTTTTGGTGTTCGGATTTTCATCCCTGCTTGCAATTGTGCAGTTCCGGTTGGCGAGGCGAGTGCTCACGGATGGCAGTGCCAGCATTATTCCGTTGTGTGTTGGGTCGGGTAATACAGGCTATTTTGGGGTGCCGGTGGCGTTGCTGCTGTTTGGGGAAGAAGGGCTGGCGATCTATATTGTCTGCATGCTGGGCGTTACCCTGTTTGAAAGCTCGGTGGGGTTTTATCTTGCCGCACGGGGCCGGCATGATCTGAAAGAGTCGTTATGGCGGGTCGCTAAATTGCCCTCGGTTTACGCATTTTTGGCCGCCGTAGCGCTCAACCTTTCAGGCATCGGCATTCCGGACGTGTTTATGCCGCTTTTTGACAATCTGCGCGGTGCCTACAGCATTCTGGGCATGATGATCATTGGCATGAGCATTAGCAGTTTTCGGGGGTTGGTGGGCAACCTGCGGTTTACCGCCATGGCATTTTTTGGCAAGTTTGTGGCTTGGCCGCTGCTTGCGACGGCATTCTGGTGGCTGGATTCACAGGTGCTGGGCATTTACGATCCGGCAGTGCACAAAGCCATCTTTCTGATTTCCATTACCCCTATTGCAGCCAACACCGTGGTTATCGCAACGTTGTTGGACACCTCTCCCCGGCAGGCCGCAGGTACGGTTATGCTGTCCACGCTCTTTGCGTTGGTGTTTATCCCGGTGATGATTTCACTGGCGTTCTAGTATGGCGGCCAGCCTCCGCAATATCGGCGCGGGCATGACGCATCACGCTGACTCCGGCGGTTATCGCCAAGGTGCCCATAATGGCAGCGACGACCAGGTCAGGCCAGGCGCTGGCGGTGCCAAACACGCCGAGTGCAGCGGCCATGACAGCCAGATTGCTGATGGCGTCATTCCGGCTGCATAGCCATACCGAGCGCATATCAGAGTCGCCGTCCCTAAAGCGGAAAAGTATAAACGCGACACACACGTTGGCAATCAGAGCCAGCAGGCCAACGGTACCCATAGTAAAGGGTTCCGGGGTGGTTCCTTGCTGCATTACCCAAAGTGCACGCACCCAGACAACCGTGCCGAATGCGGCCATGGTTATGCCTTTGACCATAGCCGCGCGGCCGCGCCAGAGCATGCCCATGGTTAGCACCGACAGTGACAGAATGTAGTTGGCACTGTCGCCAAAGAAGTCGATGGCATCTGCCATCAAAGAAACAGAGCCAGACTGCAAGCTGGCAACACCTTCCACAAAAAACATCGCCAGATTTACCCACAGTGCAATCCAGAGCGCGCGGCGAAAGCCCGGGGCTGGGGACTTCAGTTCAGGTCCAGAGCAACTGCATGCCATAAACACCTCCTATATAGGTAGGGTAGTATTGAAAGCCCTGTAGCTGCTACAGAGTCAACACCAGGCGAGCAGTTTTTCGTGCTTTTAACTTTTGCCCGGCCTGTGGGTTCCCGGTACGTGGTTCTGGTGATCGCCGCGATCATTGTGTGGAGTTTCCAACTCGGAGCTAAGCCCTCCCAAAATACCGCACTCCTGAACGGTGCCTGCATCTGAGCAGGCTTTTTGCAGTTGCTGCAGAGTTTTTTCGAGGTTGGAGAGTTCTTGTAAACGGTCGCGCACATGGCTCAGGTGGTTGGCCAGCAGTGCATCCACTTCGTGACAGTCTGCTTCAGGGTTTTCGGAAAGCCGGATCAGCTCGCGGATCTCGTCCTGCGCCATATCAAGATTACGGCAGCGCTTGATAAACAAAAGGCGTTCCAGGTGTGCGGTGCGATAGGCCCTGTAACCACTGGCATCCCTATCCGGGCTAGCCAGTAAGCCGATTTTTTCGTAGTACCGGATGGTTTCCACGTTAACGGATGAGTGTTTGGATATCTCACCAATTTTCATCGTATATGCGCTTCCTGATTATTATTGACTTGGCTCGTGTCGGGGCGAGGCCATTTTGGTTATGGTAGAAGATCACCCTATCATTTGTGAACTTTCACAGGGAGGCTTATCTTGCTGGAGCGGCTGCAACGCTTGCTTGGACTGCAGACAATACCGGGTGTGTTTTTTACATCCGCAGGGGTGGCTGCGTTGTTTGTTGCGCTTGCCATACCTTTTGATCAGGCCGTTTCGGATATTTTCGGCGCTCTGACTGGCTGGGTTGCGCAAAACCTTGGTTGGTTCTACATACTCTCTGTTACCTCGCTTTTGCTGTTCCTGCTAGGGCTGGCGGTGAGCCGGTATGGCACCATTCGCCTGGGCGCTGATGATTCCCGGCCGGATTATTCCAACCTCACCTGGTTCACCATGCTGTTTGCTGCGGGCATTGGCACCATCTTGATGTTCTGGGGCGTGGCCGAGCCTGTGTCCCACTTTGCCAACCCACCGTTCGACGGTGTCATTGCCGGCAGCGACCGCGCCGCCAGTGATGCCATGACCATAGCCCTGTATCACTTTGGCCTGCACACCTGGACGATATTTGCCATGCCGGGGCTGGCGATTGCCTACTTTGCCTACCGGCACAATCTGCCCATGCGTATCAGCAGCTTGTTCTACCCGCTGCTTGGCGATCGTATATACGGGCCTTTGGGCTGGACTGTGGATGTGATTGCGGTGCTGGGTACGCTGTTTGGTGTGGCCACCTCCCTTGGGCTTGGCACCTTGCAGCTGAACAGTGGCCTGACCTATCTGTTTGGAGTGCCATCAACCGGCTGGGTTCAGGTTCTTTTGATTACGGTGATCACCAGTATCGCGGCCACATCTGTGGCGTTGGGGCTGGACAAGGGCGTGCGCCGTTTATCCCAGATCAATATTGTGCTGGCATTACTGCTGGTTCTGTTTGTGTTGGTGCTGGGGCCCACCGTGTTCATCGCCGAGGGGATGGTGCAGAGCGTTGGTGACTATTTTGATGCTTTGCCTTGGCTGGCGTTCTGGACTCAAACGTATACCGAGTCGGACTGGCAGCGGCAGTGGACACTGTTTTACTGGGCCTGGACCATTACCTGGGCGCCTTATGTGGGTATTTTTATTGCCCGAATTTCCCGGGGCCGCACTATTCGAGAGTTTGTGGCCGGCGTGCTGTTTGCGCCAACGGCGTTCACTCTGGTTTGGTTTGGCGTGTTTGGGCTCTCCGCCATCAACGTTGAGATGAGCGGGCAGGTGGGGCTGGCCGAACAGGTGCAGCAAGACCCTTCTGTGGCCATTTTCGCCTTTCTTCAAGCCCTCCCGTTGGCAGAGGTGTCCTCGTTACTGAGCATCATTATTATCGTTATCTTCTTCACAACCTCGTCGGATTCTGCGTCTTTGGTGATCGATATGCTCACGCGCAGGGAGGATCAGCCGTCGCTGGTGCGGCAGAGGATTTTCTGGGCGGCTGCTCAGGGCGTGATTGCTGCAACCCTGCTTTTGGCCGGTGGGCTGGATGCACTACAGAACGTCATTACCTCGCTTGGTCTCCCGTTCTGTGTGTTGCTTATTTTTATGGCGGTGTCGCTATTCCGGGCTTTGAGAGCCGACCATCGAGGTTATTCCGTGAACGAACTTGTGCAGGGGCGTGTTTTTCCAGAGGTGGAGGGCACTGCTGTGCAGAAAGAGGAGGGGCAAAATGTACCGTAAAATACTGTTAGCCATAGATTACGAAGACGATGGCGAGGGTAAGCGAGCGCTGGAGGAAAGCGTAAGGTTAATAGGTGAAGATAGCGAGCTGCACTTGGCTACGATATTCAACCCGGGCGGTGCTGGCTTCTTTCCCCACGTTACCGAAGACACTCCGGAGGATCGGGAGAGCCAGGTGCGGGAAAGCCTGAGCCTGCTGGCCCGCAAATACCTGCCCATGAAGCACAGCGCCAGTCTGCACGTTATAGCCGGCACGCCAGGTGAAAAGTTGGTGGCTCTGGCCGCGAATATCGGTGCGGATCTGGTAGTTTTGGTGTCCAAGGGCGCCAGTAGCCGCTGGCCAATGCGCCGGGCTACGGTGGAGTATGTGGCGGTTAACGCCTGCTGTGCGGTACTTATCTTGCCATCCCTGGTTAAAGCGCCGGAAGAAACGGAAGACAATGCCTAACTGGCGCAGGCTTTGGCAGGCTCTTAGCACCCCGAAGCGTTGGGGCAACAGGCCACGGTCCGTTCCCACTGAATGGTTACATGCTGGATATTGAAATCGTGGTTCAGCATGTGGGTGGCCTGTTCGATCACCTGGTCGTCGTCTCCGGAATCCGGCTTTACAAGGTGCACTGTCAGGGCATTTTCTGTGGTGCTTAGGGCCCAGATATGCAGATGATGGGCTGACTCCACACCTGGCAGGGCCTGCAGCTTCTCAAGAACCTCACCCGGGCTGATACTCTTGGGCACTGCGTCTACCGCAAGGCTCACGGAGTCTTTCAGAAGCCGCCAGGTGCCGATAAAAATCACCACTGCAATGACCAGGCTGACCATCGGATCAATCCAGCGGACATCGGTAATCAGAATGATCAGCCCCGCAATTACCACGCCTACCGATACCATGGTATCTGCCGCCATGTGCAGAAATGCCCCGCGAATATTCAGGTCACCTTTTTGGCCCTTGAGGAATAGCAGCATGGTAACGCCGTTAATCAGCACACCTATGCTCGCTACAACGATCACCGTTAGCCCCGCCACGTCGGCCGGATCGTTGAACCGGCGAATCGCTTCCCAGGCAATACCGCCAACGGCGGCAATTAAAAACAGCGCGTTAAACAGGGCCGCTAAAATGGTGGTTTTTTTAAGGCCGTAGGTATTGCGGTCCGTGGCTTTGCGGCTCGCAAGCCAGCTTGCAGTCCAGGCCATTGCCAGCCCCAGAACATCGCTCAGATTGTGCCCGGCATCGGCTAGCAGAGCGAGAGAGCCTGCCAACACGCCGTAAACGGCTTCAATAACCACAAATCCCAGGTTAAGAATAACCGCAATGGCAAACGCTTTGTTGTGGGTATCGAAGTGCTCCGCGTGGCTGTGACCCTGGCCGTGATTGTGGTTGTGCATGAGCGCGCCCTGAACGATTGAAGTAAGTTTGCGACAGTAAAAACCCTATAGCTGATACAAGGTCAAGCAATAGGCAAATTATCCCTGGCAGGTGCGGCTTTGTGAATTTCACAAATATGGCTTTAACTGGTGAGTAGCTTATACGCCTCTGAAACGTCGAAGGATGAATTATGGATCGCTTGAGTGGGCACTTGGCGGCACCCTCGGTGCTGATATTCGATTGGCATGGCACCTTGGTGGACACCCACGATGCCATGTTCAGCGCCATGGAAGACATGCTGCCGCAGTTGGAAGAGCTTGGGTTAGTGGATCAGCTTCTGCCTGAGGAGCAGTGCCGCACTGGAGATGATGCGCGGCTGGTTCGCTACATTCGTATTTTTCGGCGTTTACATCCGCGTATTCTGGCGGAGCGGCGGGTTTCGCGAACCGACATTTTCAACGCGATTTTTGGGGATAACAAAGAAGCCCGGCTGATTGCTCACCAAGCATACAATCAGGCGTATCGGCGTTATTTTGGACAGGTTAGACCTTTCCAGCCGGGAGCTTATGAGTATCTCTGCGCGCTGCAAACCATGGGTATTCGGCTGGCCGTTGCCACCAACAGAAATCGGGAATTTCTCGACAAAGAACTGAAAACCGTTGATGAGGGTCGTTGGCAGCATTTGTTTGAAGCCACCGTATGCGCCGATGACGTTACAGAATACAAACCAGATCCGCAGGTAATCAGCAGGGTTCTGGAAAAACTGAACCTCTCGGCAGATGCGCGCGCCTGGTATGTGGGCGACAGCTATATAGACATGCTCACTGCCAGTAATGCTCATGTTGCCGGCATTTTCTATAATGGCGCCTGCTGGGAGCTGGATCGTATCCGCAGCTGGTTTTCCCATCGCGACGCGCCGCTTGCAGTGCTGGACAGTTTTGAAGAGTTAATGGATTTGCTCGCCCTGATGGAACGAGCCGAGCCAGATAAGTTTGTGCATGCGCCGGCCGAGGTTCGTCCCAGTCCCTTCCCTTCGCCCGCCCGCCCCGAGCCGCGCATAGAGACAGACTGGCACCCGGCGGTGGTTAAGCTCATCCGCCCTGAGGTCGTCCTGTTCGATTGGCACGCAACGCTGGTGGATACCCTTGATGCCATGTATCACGCGGTGGATGACATGTTCCCGGATTTCCACACCCTCGGGTTGATGCAGCGCATGGTCACGCCTGAAGATAGCAAAACGCCGGAAGACGCTAGGTTGGTGGCCTACGTACGTGAGTTTGCCAAGCTTCACCCCAAGGTGAAAGCAGATCGGAAGATCTCGCGCACGGATATTTTTGAAGTGCTCTTCGGTGAGGATCAAGAAGCAAAACAGATTGCACACAAGGCGTTCAATCATCACTACCGTAATCACTACGGCACAGTAAAAGCCTTTGAGGCAAAGGTGCGGGCGGTACTGGAGGGCTTGCGGCGGCTAGATATTCAGGTGGGTGTGATCACCAATCGCGACCGGGAGTTTTTCGAACACGAACTGGCTGCCGTTGAAGACACCGGTTGGGTGGAACTGTTTGATGTGGATGTCTGTGGCGACGATACACCATTGCGTAAGCCGCACCCGGATCAGCTCTTGCTGGCAGTGCAGAAGCTGGATTATCCCCCTGATCCCAGCGTTTGGTATGTTGGTGACAGCACCACGGATGTGATTGCAGCCAAGCGCGCGGGCATGACTTCCGTGTTCTTTAACGGCGCACAGTGGGATTTACCTTGGCTGAATCGGATATTCCCGGGCACCCACAAGCATCCGGACAAGCCCGATGTTGTGGTGAATGACTTTGCGGAATTCTGGGCGTTGGTGCTTGCTTGCGAGGTAGGGCCGCCTTAAATGCCCATGGCCTTTTCAATATCCAGGCCCAGTGCCATCACGCCATTTGGCGTTTCGCCATCGCCAGAAAAGATCGGCACGCTTACGGTAACCTGGAATCGGGCGGTTGATTGATCGTAACGAATGGGGGAAATAAACAGTGTTTTTCGGATGTGTGATGTTGCAGCCAGCTCGCTTCCGGCCACCTCGAGAAACTTCGGCTCGTCACCTTGCCAGAAATCAGAGGTAAGCTGGCTCATGGCGGCGATGGCACCCATATGGTTGATTACCATCACTTCCGTGACCAGGCCTTGATAAGACCTCTGCCAAGCCTCCAGAGTTTTTGATGCAGGCAGGGCCAGAATGTGTGATGCCAGTGGCAGTATGGCCTCTGGTGCCAGGGCCCGCCATTTGCTATCGATTGTAAGTATTTCGGCAAGAGTTCCCGGTTGTAGGCCAGCCCTCAGAGCCTGTTGTATGTCCAGCAACTCCGTTAGTTCTGTTAGCAACCGCTTGGTCAGAACTTCAATGTGTTTTGTCTCTCGGCTGGTCAGTGTCATGGTTTTTTCCATACAAGCCGGAAGCGCACGGTTGAAGGCAGGCAAGAACTCCGGATGTTTTTTCTGGAAGGCTTTAGCGAGGTAAAAATGCAGCGGGGCGTAGCGAAGGAAATGTGGGTGCAGGCCCTCTATGAAGGGTCTGCTTTTGGAGCTTAGCCACTCCATTACCCGCTCATCCATTAACGCTGCGTCAATTCGCTTCCGTTTTAGCAGCGCTAGCAATTGCCCGGGCGAAGTAACGCTCAGGTAAACGTTGTAGCCATTTGACTTCAGCCAGGCCTCTTCGTTACTTCCATCTACTGCGCCTATCCGGTGCTTGCCGGGCTTAGGCAACGAGCTTGGGGTAAAGAAATACCACTTTTCAAGAACAACCGGATAGCTACGGCTGGCGATGGCATCCAGCTCGGCGGACGGGGCTGCTGCAAAATAGCCGTCTGCGCTGTTCGTTTTCAGCGAATGAACCGCCCGCTTTTGAGGCGCAAGAGAAATGTGGACAGACCACCCGGCCTGCTCTGCAGCACAGGTTACGGTTTCCACGGTTTCGCCACTTATGTCTTTCTGCCCGTGCCCACTTGCTCCAACCTCCTGATAGGGCGGGGCTTCAAAGGTGACGAGCTTCAGTTTAGGCGGCTGTGCCGAGCATATTTGAAACACAAACAATGCAAGGGCGCCAAGTGCAAGTGGTCGGTAGTCCATAGTGACCGTTCATTCCATTTTCAGCGAGACATGAAGTATATAGGACACTAGCAGTTGCAGAGGCTTTTTTAAATGACCTCAACCTGCTTCAGCAGGCTTTTTGCCCGGTTGAGTAGCGTTCAAAGCCAGCCCGGCACCGGTCAATGAAGTGCCAGTATAGAGAGTTGAGGGGGCATACAACCCATTACCCTAAGGAGGTAGTCAGAATACGCCTTGTGCTCAAGGGTGGTTCAGGCATCGAACTGATAAAATCCAGATATTGGCAAAGATGATCCGCATCAAGGTGCGCGCCGGGGGCCGGCATACAATGCCCTGCACCTTGGCTTACCCTTCACATTACACGTTCAGAGTTTTTTGCTATGGCTTCCAACCTCGCACCAAATGTTGAATCCACGCTTCCGGAATTCATCTGGGATGATGCGCTCATCAAGCGTTACGATCTTAGTGGGCCGCGCTACACCTCTTACCCAACCGCTGTTGAGTTTGACCAGAACTACCCGGTGGAACAGATGGTGCAGGCAGCAGCGCGCAGCAAGGCCAGCGGCCGGCCGCTTTCTCTGTACACCCACCTGCCGTTTTGCGCGCACCTTTGTTATTACTGCGCCTGCAACAAGGTGATAACCAAGAAGCGCGATAAGGCGATGCCCTATGTGGAGCGCGTGCTGAAAGAAGCCGCTATGCAGTCTGAGCTGTTTGGCGCGGATCGGCCGGTAAAGCAGCTGCACTGGGGCGGCGGTACCCCCACTTTCTTGCCTAAAGATGTCATGCAGGAGTTAATGGGTGGCTACGCTGAGCTGTTCAATCTGCAAAGCGGAGATGAGCGTGATTACAGTGTGGAAATTGACCCCCGTGAGGTGGATCAAGACACACTGCCCACACTTTGGGAACTCGGCTTCAACCGGATCAGCCTTGGCGTGCAGGACGTAAACCCGGTGGTTCAGAAAGCCGTTAACCGCATTCAGCCCCGGGAAATGACCGAAGCGGTATTGAGCGAAGCCCGGCATCTTGGGTTCCGCTCAATAAACCTTGATCTGATTTACGGTTTGCCGCATCAAACTCCCGAGAGTTTTGCGGATACCTTGGAAGCGGTGCTTGAGATGTCACCCGACAGGCTGTCTGTATTTAGCTATGCGCACCTGCCAGACCGGTTTTATCCGCAAACACGCATTCAGACAGATACACTGCCATCCCCACATCAAAAGCTGACAATCTTGCACAACACAATTAACCGCCTGCTTGAGGCCGGTTACGAATACATTGGCATGGATCATTTTGCCAAGCCGGATGATAGTTTGTCGGTAGCTCAGCGGGCCGGGCGGCTGCACCGAAACTTCCAGGGCTACACCACCCATTCGGACTGTGATTTGGTTTCCTTGGGTGTCTCTGCCATCGGCCAGACCGACGATGCCTATTTTCAGAACAATCACGACCTATCCACGTGGGAGGCCTTTATAGATGCAGGCCAGCTTGCGATCACCAAAGGTGTGAACCTTTCGCGAGACGACCGTATTCGCCGCTGGGTGATCGGGCAGCTCATTTGCCAGTTCCGTCTGGACCGTCAGCAATTTTCCGCGCAGTGGCAGGAGGATTTTGACAGTTACTTTGCCGATGAACTTGCCCGCCTAAGGCCGATGATGGCCGATGAACTGATTGGCGATAATGGTCAGGTGTTGCAGGTAGAGCCCGCCGGTCGATTGCTGATTCGTGCCATCTGCCAGATCTTTGATTTTTACCGTAAAGAAGGCGCGAGCCAGAGATTTTCCCGCATTATCTGACCTCTTTTCATTTTGCGTCAACCCGGGGCCTTCTATGCCTCGGGAAATTATTATGACCTCTAAATACTGGACTCGTGCCTGTTTTTGGAGTAACTTCTAGCGCTTCCTTACAGAAAATTCAGATCAGTTGCCCTGATTTAAAGGCTTTGTGCTTGTAATATATCTTTCGCGGTCCCCTTTCCGGCCGGAGAAAAACAGCCTCTGCCAACTGTACTCAGGGCCGATGGGGCTGTAATTGCAATGACTACTAAACAAATTTCAAGGTTGTACATACACTTCCGCTTTCTTTAGCGACCTTCAATCTTTGGCGAAATAGTATCTCTGCTTTTTGCCGACACCCCACGGTGTTTCTCGCGATTTTCATTTTCCGCATCCAGCGGGCTTTTTGAATGCTTGTGCCTCAAGTAATCGAATGTGCGTGTTCGTCTACTGCTCAGCTTGGCACTGTTTGTAGTAAAGAGGTTTTGGTTTGAACGAAAACGGCTTTGTTCAGTTCTCAATACTGACAATCATGATTTTGCTGGTCGGCTTTTATGGCGGCACCTATCTGCTCACTCTGCTGATTCGCAAAAAAGAAGAAGATACCTCGGGCTTTATGGTTGCAGGCCATAACGTAGGTTTTGGTATGGGCGCAGCCAGTATGACTGCGACCTGGATATGGGCTGCATCATTTTACGCGGCTGCTACATCGGGCTACACCTACGGAGTGTCTGGGCCAATACATTACGGTCTTTGGGGTGCGTTGATGATTTTGTTCATTTACCCCTTTGGCCGGCGTTTCCGCAAGCTGGCACCCAATGGCCACACCCTTGGTGAGCTTATCCATGCACGCCATGGTTCCTCCAGCCAGCTGATCCTGGCAGGTTCCAATATTCTGGGCAGTATTATCAGCCTAATGGTGAACTTCACCGCCGCGGGTGCGTTGGTGTCGGTGCTTTCGCCGTTATCTTTTCAAACGGGTGTGATGGTTGCCGGGGTTGGGGTGCTCAGTTACACGCTTACTTCAGGCTTTCGTGCCTCTGTGTTTACAGACTTTGCTCAGCTTGTCGCGCTGATGGCCATCACCGTGGTTATCATTCCTGCCGTACTGTTTGCTGTAGGCGGTCCCTCGGTGATGGTTGACGGCCTGAAAAATCTGACGGTTCAGCAAGCAGATTTCTTTTCCGTAGATGCGATTATGAACCAGGGCGCACCTTTTTTTGTGGCTGTGCTTGCTTATGCTATTGGTAATCAAACCATCTCCCAGCGTTTGTTTGCGGTGCGTGAAAAGCACATCAAGCGGACCTTTGTGACGGCAACACTTGGGTATGGCGCCATTGTTATCGGCCTTGGCATGATTGGGTTGATGGCACTGACCGTGGGGGTAGAGCCTGTTAACGGCAACATGAACAACCTGATTCCTCAAATGGTATCGGCGTATTTGCCCCCGGTATTCGTAGGATTGTTCTTCGTGTTGGTGATTGGTGCGCTGTCGTCAACGGCCGATTCGGATCTGTCTGCCTTGTCGACCATTGTGATGGCAGATGTTTATGGCAAAAACATTGCCAAGAACAACCCCGATCCAAGAAAGATGCTGCTGATTGGGCGCATTACCATGATCGTTGCAACGGTGGCTGGTCTGATCTTCGCCAGCTTCTCCCTGGATATTCTGGTGATGCTGGTGTTTGTTGGCGCACTCTGGGGTGCCATCGTATTCCCCGTCATTATCAGCTGCTACTGGGACAGGGTAACCAACGCGGCTTTTACATGGTCTGTGGTTGTAGCCATGGCTCTGTTCTGCATCGCGCGTTTTGAGTTGCTGGAAATGACCGGAGCGACCGTGCTCTTCTTTGAAATATTGGCCTCTGTCGGTGGCGCCGTCGTATTCGGCCTGATGGCATTTGGTTTCTTTGGCCGCGTGGTCGGCCTGACGGTTGGGGCGATTTCCGGTGTGATTTTGCTGGTTTATGCCACGGGCTTCCTGCGGGACTACATGGTTCTTACTGCATCCCTGACAGCCTACGGCGCTAGCACCATCGTGTGCACCGTCATGACATTACGTAATAAAGAGAGATTTGATTTTGACCTGATCGCGCAGCGCGTTGGCAGTTATGACAAGCCTGCAGATGAGGACGAACCCACGATGATCCCTGAAGGAGCACGTTCATGAGTGAACTCGTATATGGTACTTATATTCTGGTTTGGCCAGCACTAACGCTGGGTGTACTGGCAGTGATTTGCAGCGCGGTGATCAAAGACGCCGTACAGGCACGTAAGTCAGATGGCGATGTAGTCTGACGTGAGATTGATCTGAAATAAAAAAGGGAGCCATGTGGCTCCCTTTTTTATTTCAGTCCAGTAAGTTCAGGCCACTGCTACCTTGAACTCATTGGCCAGGTCTTGCAGCTGCCGGGCCAACCGCGCCTGTTCTCCAGTGACGTGAGAGATTTCCTCAGAGCCTGTAAGGGTCAGTATGGCTACCTCGCTAACGGCCTCCATATTGCCGGTCAGCTCGCGTGTTACGGCAACCTGTTGCTCAGATGCCGTGGCGATCTGGGAGGCCATGTCTGAGATGCTGCCAACATCATTGAGAATGCCGGCAAACGTTTGTTCCAGCTCTGAGGATTGCTCGCTGGTCTCATTGGCAAGCTTGTGGCTGGCGATAATAGAGCGGCTGGCATTTTCGGTAATTACTTGAAACTCGTTGATAATGTTTTCGATCTGGGTAGTAGACTCATGAGTTTGCCGCGCCAAAGTCCGAACCTCGTCTGCCACCACAGCAAAGCCACGACCATGCTCGCCGGCTCGAGCGGCTTCAATAGCTGCATTCAGGGCCAGTAGGTTGGTCTGGTCGGCAACTTTTCGGATCACATCCACTATCTCCACGATACTGCTGCTGCGGTTCTCCAGTTCTTCAATAACATCGTTTACGTCTTTTACCGAGTGGGCGAGCGAGCGTATTCGGCTGACGCTGTCGTGCAGCACTTTCTCACCAGCTCGGCTTCGTTCCATAACGTTGTTGGCTGCGTCTGCCACTTGCAGCGTGTTCTCGGAGATCTGCTCGGATGTGGTCGACATTTCATCAGTAGCCGCAGCTACCTGTTTTATTTGCACCTGTTGATTTTTTGTTTGAGCAGCATTTTGTCCGGCGGTTGAGCTGGTCTCTTCGGTCGCTGCTGCAAGCTGTGCGCTCGCCTTGTCGAGTTGTTGAAGCGCGCTGCCAAACCGGCCGAACAAGTCGTTAATGGCTTGCCCGATCGTGCCCACCTCGTCTTTACTGGAGATACGAATCCGGTGTGTAAGATCCTTGTTGTCCATGGCAAACCGCACTCCGTCAAGCAGGTTGTTGATTTGCCTGTTGATGGCACTAACCATGATCAGCATAAGTGCCAGCGCAACAACGATGGCGACAGCAGCAATCCCGGATGCGATAAACAAACCATGGCGGGCCGCTTCGACGCCATTGGTAGCCGACGCGGAAGCGTTATCAAGTAGTGTTTTGCGCACGCTGTTCAGGTTGCCTAGCCGCTCGGTGGTGATGTTAAACCAGTCTGCTGCATTCAAGCCGTATAGACCTGAAGGGCTGCGGAACAGGATGTTGCGTTTCTCTTGCAGCGCCCGGCTATCGGCTGTGGTCGGCAAGTTTTCCAGAGCCGCAAGCAGTTCGGATTCTGCTCTCAACATAGCGCCAGCTTCCTGTACGAATGCGTCCTGACGGCCCCCGAATTCAGCAATTTTCTGGGCAGCAGGAAGGTCAAAGCTTCCGCCGTTGATCAGTGAAGCTCCTGCTGCGCTCTCCCGTCCGGCCGCCTCGGCCGCCTCGGCCAGAGCGTAGTAAGCGTTTATATCGCGAGTGAGCTGAGCGTCGGTTGAGCTTGAAATAACCAAAGGAATTCGGTTGATCAATCCGGTGATCATTTGCGTATAGGTGATTTCGGCATCAAGGCTGCTGATCGAACGATCGTCGGCGTCGCTGCGAAGCCCGTCGAGCGCGCCCAGGCTACTTTCAACAGCCTCGATACTCGCAATGATTGCAGGGTCAAAACTGTTCTTTTGTGTCAGGCGAGCGAGCAGCGACCGATAATCGGAGAGCTGCCCGTCAGTTTGTTTACGCTGATTAACCAGCGCCTGTTCCGCGAGAAGAGCTGCTTCGCGGTCTACGCCACGGGAAAGCACCACAGCAGATCGCCCTCGCTCCAGTTGCAATGCCTCGATCAACGGATCCCCGATATCCGCTAACTGAACGAGCGATTGCAACTCGCGCATGTCGTCAAGCTCAGAAGAGTTAAGCGTAACGCTTTCAACCGCAAAGTAGATTATGACCAATAAGGCAGGTGCCACGAGCGTGGCGAGTTTTCCACGCATGGAAAGGTTGTTGATGACATTTTTCATCGGGTGTTCTCTTATTATAAATTAAATTCATTGCGGAAAGTGTAGCAGCTGACTGCGTTAAGAATGATGAGATACCTTAGGTGACCGGTGTTTTGCTGTGTCAATTTGTCATTAAGTGTTACTTGCACATTTATATCAAAATAACTATGTGAACTTGTGGGAATGGTGGGCGTTAAGCCATCGTTGAAAACGACGAGGATGGGTATTCACCGCTCGGCTGATAAAGGTCAATGCCTCGAAACGTTCCCCGGCGTATGGTCTTTGCAACTTCGATTGGGAGAAAGACCATGGAACTTGTTTGCCCGGCAGGTAGCTTGCCGGCACTGAAAGCGGCGGTGGATAACGGAGCCGACGCCGTGTATTTGGGGTTTAAAGACAGCACGAACGCCCGCCAGTTCGCCGGCCTTAACTTTAATGATAAGCGAGCAGCCGAAGGCGTTGAGTATGCGCAGAGCAAGGGCGCCAGAGTCTTCTGTGCCATCAATACCTACCCACAGCCAGATGGCTGGGAAACCTGGAAGGGAGCCGTCGACCGCGCTGCTGCCCTGGGGGTGGACGCCATTATTCTCGCCGATATGGGGTTGCTGGAGTATGCAGCCAACAAGCACCCGCAGGTTCACCGGCACCTTTCGGTTCAGGGGTCGGCCACCAGCTACGAGGCGCTTCGTTTCTATAAGGACAACTTTGATATCCGCCGCGCCGTGCTGCCTCGGGTGCTATCCATAGATCAGGTACGTGGGGTGGCAAAGCACAGCCCGGTTGAGCTTGAGGTATTTGCCTTTGGCAGTCTTTGCATCATGGCAGAGGGCCGGTGTTATCTGTCTTCGTATCTAACCGACGAATCACCCAATACCCGTGGCGCTTGCTCGCCAGCTAAAGCCGTGCGCTGGCAAGAAACCCCGAGCGGCCTGGAATCCCGCCTTAACAATGTACTTATTGATCGTTATGGCAAAGGCGAATCTGCGGGCTATCCCACACTGTGTAAGGGGCGCTTTGAAGTGGAGGGCAGCGTGTACCACGCCATCGAAGAGCCGGTTAGCCTGAACACGCTAGACCTGTTGCCCGAGTTGAAAGAGCTGGGCATCAGCGCGGTGAAAATTGAAGGCCGCCAACGTAGCCCCGCCTATATAGCGGATGTTGCCCGCACCTGGCGCCATGCCCTGGACAGGCTGGAAACAGGCGCTGGGACGTTCCGTGTCGATCCTGTTTGGAGCAGCACGCTGGCAGGCTTGTCTGAAGGGGGCCTGACCACCATCGGCGCCTATCATCGCAAATGGAAATGAGGCTGAACAACCCATGATGAAGCTCTCTCTGGGCCCGATTCTCTGGTTCTGGTCCAAGCAAACCGTGTTTGATTTTTACGCCAACGCTGCGCAATGGCCGGTTGATACAGTGTACTTGGGGGAAACCGTGTGTTCCCGCCGCCGGGAATTGAAACTGGCGGACTGGCTGGAGATTGCGGGCGTGCTTAGAGATGCGGGTAAACAAGTGGTACTCTCAACGCAAACGCTGATCGAATCCGAGGCTGATTTGCGGGCGCTGCGCAGAATCTGCAGCCAGCAGGAGTACCTGGTTGAAGCCAACGACCAAAGCGCGCTGCAACTGGCCACTCAGAATAACTTGCCGTTTGTGACTGGCCCTTCGATGAACATATACAACAGCGCAACCCTGAAGCTGCTGGCAAAACAGGGGCTGAAGGGGTGGAACCTACCGGTAGAACTGGGTCGCGAAACTTTGGGCCAATTAATTGGGGAGTTAAAAGCCGAAGGGCTGGATTTGCCTGCGGAGGTGTTCGCCTGGGGCTTTCTGCCGCTGGCCTGGTCGTCCCGTTGCTTTACTGCCCGGCACTATAACTTACCCAAGGACAACTGCGAGTTCCGCTGCATTCAGCATCCGGATGGTATGGGGCTGCGCTCCCGTGAATCCCGGGAGTTGTTCCGTCTTAACGGCACCTCTACCTTGTCTGGTTCTCGCTACGACCTGATGCGGGAGATGCCCGATATGAAGAAAATGGGCGTGTCTACTGTGCGCTTGAGCCCAGAGCACCAAGGTATGAATGAGGTGGTTCGCCGTTTTGATCAGGTGCGTCGCGGAGAGGTTCCGGTGACCGACCCATTACAGTTGGTGGAGGCGCCGCCTTGCAATGGTTACTGGTATGGCAAGCCGGGGATGGATCTTGTAGCGAGTCAGGCTTAGGTCTGGCTTAACGGCCAATTCTGAGCTGCCTGATCACAAGGCCGGTTGCCATTTAAAACCTCCAAAGCCCCTATGCCGAGAAAGCGATTACCAGATAGATATCATGGCACCGGATCCCAAAATCAGCGACCCTCCCACTTCAGCCACGATCAGAGCAACCATAAAACTGTGAACAATCCAGGAGGGCAGTGTCATGGCTCCCAGCCGATGCGGTTTGCGTAGCTGGTTGCTGGTATCCCGCAAAAAGCCATGGATGATATAGGTACCAATGGCCAAACCGAAAAACCCTAGTGCACCGACTGCCCCCAGAGTGTTTAGCCAGTCGGGGTGCACGCTGTGATGGGCAAACCAGCCCAGCAGCACAGCTGCAAAGCTGTACATTAGGGAGCTGCGGTGGGCAATGTCCACATATCGGGGCGCTGCAGCTTTCGGGCTGTTTGCCATGCACCAGTATTTCCATATGCCGGTTATCAGCCCGGTCATGAAGAAAATAAAGGCAGCGGTAAGGCAGAGCTTTTCAGCCAAGGTCATTATTTGAGTTCCATCCATTCTGCGCGCTCACTGTCTAAATCCGTACGGGAAGCTGTTTGGAGATTCAGGTTGTTTGTGGTTAAACCATCGCACAGGCTTGTATGGATTTGATATGGCTCCAGCAGCACAAGGCTTCAAAATAAACGCAATTTTTGAAGGTTTAGATTCCACTCCAGGCTGTCCAGAAGGTTTTTTAACCCAAGCCCCAGTTCGGTATCCCCTTCTATAACCAGGCGACGCTGGAAGAAAAGCTGGTCAGGGTCCTGCCGGCGTTCTGCCAGGGTTTTGAACGCAGAGAGGGAGCCGCGAATAGTGGCCTCACCTGGGCTTTCCAATACCCGGAGCCGGCCAGCCCAAAATCCGAAGGTGATGCCAGGGTGGCCACCGCTCACTTCCAGCCGGATACGGCGCCCTTCAAAATCATCAAATTCGCCATCGGCAATGGCCTCCGCAAATATCCGGTTGAGCGGCGCTTCTACAACCAGCTGCTTCATGGGCATCGGAACCGCGCGGTCGATGGCCCCAAGCAAGGGAAAGGGCGAGGGCAGGTATTCAGAAAGCAGTGCCAGGGAGTCGCTGACCAGAGATTTGGCAGGTAGTGGCAAGGCAAAAGGCAGGGGCAGGGGCAGGGCCATAACTAACTCCGGGCAGTGAATTCAATCTGCCCAGAGTAACCAAAACCCACAGCGTTTGATTTGATATCGCTCAGCCCTTGTGCAGGCCGCCTTCTACCGCCCACACGGCAACCTCAACCCGCGAGCGCAGGTTAAGCTTCTTCAGCAGGTGTTTTACGTGCACTTTTACCGTGCCGTCGCTGATATCCAGCTTGCGACCAATCATCTTGTTGGAAAGGCCTTCTGCAATCAGTCGTAGGATATCTTTTTCCCGTGGGGTCAGGCTGTCGAAATCCGGACGCGCGGCCTGTTGGGGCTTATTGGAGCGCAGGGCCTCAGCAAGTAATGTGGTTAACCGATCACTGATAACCATTTTGCCCACCGCTGCCTGGCGCAATTGGGCGATCATGTCTTCCGGTTCCATGTCCTTCAGAAGATATCCGTCGGCGCCGGCACGCAGGGCAGAGACTACATCATCTTCCTGATCAGACACGGTGAACATAATGATGCGAGAGCTTATGTTCAGTTCCCGCAGTTTTTTGAGGGCTTCAATACCGTTAATTTCCGGCATGTTGAGATCCATCAAAATGAGGTCGGGCTCAAGCTCGGTTGCCAAGCGGATACCGTCAGTGGCATTGCTGGCCTCGCCGGCCACAATAATGTCACTCTCCATCTCGACGAGTTGTTTGATACCTTGGCGCAGCAGGGGGTGGTCGTCGATCAGCAATATGCTTGCGGGTGTATCAGACGCTGTATCGGGCATGGTGCTTCGCTTCCTTTGTCTTGATTACGTAACGGCATGGTTGGAGTTGCCGCTTATTTTGGTACTCAGGTATTGGCCGCGTCGGCCGGGATCAGGTGCCGGCTTTTCGGAACAAACGTCAGAACCACTTCAACGCCGCCCTCATCACGATCTTGTACCACAACTTGACCACCCAGTGTGCGGGCGCGATCGTGCATGATTATCAGGCCGTAATGGTTAACCGGCTGCCCACCATTGGGCAAACCTTTGCCGTTATCCCGTATTTTTGCGTGTACTTGCGGCGATTCAAACACTACATCAACAGAAATCTCTGTGGCATCGGCATGTTTCACGGCGTTGGCCAGGGCCTCGCGCACAATTTGCAGCGTGTGAATCTCCTCGTTGGGCGACAGCGCCTGGGGTGGCAGGTTGTATGTCAGCTGTATGGGTTTGCCCAATCGCTCTGAAAACTCCTCGGTGGTTTTGCTTAGCGCTGTGGTCAGGTCTGGTGTGTCCAGCTTCAACCGGAAGGTGGCCAGTAGCTCCCGAAGCTGCCGGTAGGCGCTGTTCAGTCCTGTGCTGAGTTCATCCAGTATGGCGTTGTGAGCGTTTTTCTTGTCACCCTCAATATTCAGCCGGCGCATGCGGGCTACCTGCATTTTCAGGTAAGACAGCGACTGAGCCAGTGAATCGTGCAACTCCCGGGCGATCACGGTGCGCTCTTCGGCCAGCGTAAGTTGTTGCTCTTCTGTGATCTGCTGTTCGAGGAAGATGGCGGTAGCCAATTGGTCGCTGAGCGTCTCAAGAAGGCGTCGCGCCGTATCTGAAAGTCCTTTGTCAGCAGGGTACCATACCTCCAGAGTACCAAGGAGTTTGCCCGGGGTACGGATAGGCAACAGCAGCCTGCGGCCATCCTCATCTTCTATGGGAAGTTCGTCATAGAGTTCTGGTGTTACCAGGCAGGCATTGCAATGGTGGTCACGACAATAAAAAGGGCGCTCTACAGATGCCGTTGTAACCACCTGAACCGGGTCCGCCAACTGCTTGTCGTGCAGATAAAGCCGAATGGGCCCTATGCCAAGAAGCTGTTCCAGTTCTCGCAGCATGGGTACCGCGCCACTGCATAGGTCGTGGTTGGCAAATAAGCTACGGCTGGCAGTATGCAGTAGCTGGAGGGCCGCGTGACTTGTTTCCAGTTCCTCGGTTTTGCTGCGGGCGCGCTCTTCAAGTTCGTAGTAGGTGAGTGCCAACTCACTGCTCATCTGGTCAAACGCGCTCCCCAGTTGTGCCAGTTCATCGCTTCCCTTCAAGTTTGCCTTTTGGGAAAAGTCCTGTTCGCCCACGGCCCCCGCAATATTAACCAGTTTGCGCAGGGGTTTGAGTACCCGGTTTCTCAGGTCAACAAACAGGGCAACGATGATCAGTATAGAGAACGCCAAGCTGATGATCTGGATAAGGTGTAGCAGGCCGATTCGCGCTTCGGTGCGCCGTTCGAGCATGCTGACCAGTTGGTTTACGGAGTCGACGTAGGTTTCTGTAGCCGCCAGCATCCCAGCGCTAATGGGCGCCCCTTGTGGGTGGCTCTCCAGCCCCGGTCGTAAGGTTTGCTCCCAGTTTGCTTTGATCGCGCGATACTGTTTCGCCAAGGGGTGGTCGGCTGTGTCGGGAATGGTGCGTGTAATCGCGCTGTTCGTAAGGCTGGATTCATATTTTGCGGCAAGGCCCCGGATATTATCTTCACCGGTGTGGTTATTTCCGGGGCTCGCAGCATGAGCCAGCAGCTGAAACGCACCCATGCGCAGCGCACCTGCCATATTGATCGCAGTAGCGTTACCTTCAATACTTTTTGAAACCGCAAGGGTTGTGGCCATGCTGACAATAGAGGTCAGCACAACGGCGCAAACAACGATGGCAATCCGGTTAACAAGGGGGCTTCTGGATTTCATTGAGTCTCGTCTTTGAGGTCGCCGGGCTCGAATACCTCCTTGAGGATAGTCAGTTACCCCAATGGTTGGTAACCCATCATAGTCTTTGACCTGCGTCAGGGCAAAAGCTGAGACTCAATGGCGATATTAAAAACGGTTCACAAGGGCGTTCGCAGATGAAGTCAGAGGCGGATCAGGAGGATGAGCGGCGGGCATCACTTGCCGTAATTCTGCCGCTAGCGGTAACTGGCTTTGTGATTGCTGCCGGCTGCTGGACGCTGTTTGCGGTGGCAGGGATACACCTTCGGGCCGAGTTTGGTCTCAGCAATTTGCAGTTCGGTTTGCTGCTTGCCATGCCTATGGCAGTTAGCGCGCTGTTGGCCGTACCAGCGGGGCTTGCCGCCCGGAAATTTGGTGCCCGTCGCATTATGCTCATTTGCCTTGCCGGGCTTGCCGCGTGCATGGTGGTTTTGCTTACCACCGATACCTTCGCAGGTTACCTCGTGGCAGCGGGCGGGCTTGGGTTGGCCGGTGGGTTTTATAGCGCTGGAATGCAGTTTGTTACCAGCAACTGCCAGCCCCATAGGCTTGGCCTTGTACTGGGTGTGTTTGGTGCAGGTGTGACCGGAGCCGGGTTTACCTACTACCTTGTGCCACTGTTTCATGAGGCTTTTTCTTGGCATGGCGTCCCGCTGGCGTATTTGATTGTCCTTTTGTTGGTGCTCGCGCTGTTATTGCTGCTTACGGATCCGGAAGATGCTGTTGCAGACCCGCAATACGAACCCTCTATTAACCTGCTTTTCGAACGCTTCAAGCAGCAAGGCATTTGGCAGTTAGGCGCCTACTTTGGTGTGGTCGCCGGAAGTTTTTTTGCATTGGCGCTGTGGCTGCCAGGTTATCTTTCCTCGCAATTCGAACTGCAAGTTGAATCCGGAGCCAGGCTTGCTCAGTGGTTCGTTATCCCCGGTGCGCTTGCGCAGATTTTGGGTGGCGGCCTGGCGGATCGCTTTGGCAGCCCTAGAGTCATCAGCCGGTCACTGTTCATCGGCCTGGTTGCCTTGGTGGTGTTGTCTTACCCGCCCATGACTCTGTTCGTGCAAGGCGTGGAAGCAACCATCAAGATCGAGTACGCCTTGCCTATGAGCGTTGAGGGTATCTTTGTTGTGATACTCGGTATGGCTCTTGGGTGTGCCATGGGTAGCCTTCAGAGAATGGTGATTATTGAGAGTCGCCAGAATGCTGCCTTTGTTGCCGGGTTGCTGCTGGTTAGCGCGTGTTCTGTGGCTTTCCTGCTACCGGTTATCTTCGGTGCGGTGAATCACTGGGTGGGCGTCCGCAGCGCTGTGTTTATGATCCTGTTTCTGTTGCTCTGCATCTGCCAAATTATGTTTGCCCGCTTTAGCCGTCTCGACGAACGCCAAGCCCTTCTCCACCCAGGGATATAGCGCCTATACCTCATCGGTGGTAGAGGCAGGCTTTGTGGTAGTAACCACGCAGATTTCAGGGTTTTTCTCCCACACAATGGCCTTAAATCGGAAAAACGATCCGGCAGACGGAGAGAGAGACCATGAGTCATTTGATCGACAAGCTGAGCTACTTCAGCAAAAAGCGTGAATCGTTTTCGAACGGCCACGGGGAAACCCACGATGTGAATCGTGACTGGGAAGACAGCTACCGCCAACGTTGGCAGCACGACAAAATTGTACGCTCCACCCATGGCGTAAACTGCACTGGTTCCTGTAGCTGGAAAATCTACGTCAAAAATGGCCTGGTTACCTGGGAAACCCAGCAAACCGATTACCCCCGTACTCGCCCGGATCTGCCCAACCACGAACCCCGTGGCTGCCCTCGCGGCGCCAGCTACTCCTGGTACATGTACAGTGCCAACCGCCTGAAATACCCGCTGATGCGCAAGCACCTGATGAAGCTTTGGCGCGCCGCCCGCATGCAGTTCAACGACCCGGTAGATGCCTGGGCTTCCATTGTCGAAGACCCGAAGAAAACCGCAGAGTACAAACCCCGCCGTGGAATGGGCGGGTTTGTGCGCTCCGACTGGAATGAAGTTAACGAACTGATCGGTGCTGCGAACGTTTACACCGCCAAAAAGCACGGTCCGGATCGCATTATTGGCTTCTCGCCAATCCCTGCCATGTCTATGATTTCCTACGCGGCCGGCAGCCGTTACCTGTCGCTGATTGGTGGCGTGTGCCTGAGCTTCTACGACTGGTACTGCGACTTGCCGCCGGCTTCTCCGCAAGTTTGGGGTGAGCAGACCGACGTTCCCGAATCGGCAGACTGGTACAACTCCAGCTACATCATTGCCTGGGGCTCCAACGTTCCGCAAACCCGCACCCCGGATGCCCACTTCTTTACCGAAGTGCGCTACAAGGGCACCAAGACCGTTGCGGTCACTCCGGATTACGCCGAAGTGTCCAAACTGTCAGATGAATGGCTGAACCCCAAGCAGGGCACCGATGCGGCAATGGGCATGGCCATGGGTCATGTCATCCTGAAAGAGTTCCATGTTGACAACCCGAGCCCGTACTTTACTGATTACGTGCGCCGTTACTCGGATATGCCGTACCTGGTGAAGCTCGATAAACTGGACGATGGCCGTTATGTGCCAGGCCGGTTCCTGCGCGCCAGCGATCTGGTGGGCGGGCTGGGTGAAGAGAACAACCCGGAATGGAAAACCATTGCCATTGACGAAACCACCAACCAGTTGACCGCGCCTAACGGCTCTATCGGCTATCGCTGGGGTGAAAAAGGCAAGTGGAACCTGAAGCAAACTGCCAAAACCGAAGAGGTGAATCTGCAGTTGTCGATGGTTGAAAAGCACGACGAAGTGGTCGACGTGGCCTTCCCGTACTTCGGCGGTATCAAACACGAGCATTTCAAATCGGTTGAGATCAGCGACACCCTTACCCACAAGCTGGGCAGCCGTAAAATAGACTTGGCCGACGGCGGCGAAGCCCTTGTGGTTACCGTGTACGACCTGATGATTGCAAACTATGGTATCAGCCGTGGCTTGGGTGACGATGACAGCGCCACCGCCTACGATCAGGTTAAGCCCTATACCCCGGCCTGGCAGGAAAAAATTACCGGCGTACCGGCTGAAAAAGTGATTCGAATTGCCCGCGAGTTTGGCGAGAACGCCCACAAAACCAAGGGCCGTTCCATGATTATTGTGGGTGCCGGTATGAACCACTGGTACCACATGGACATGAACTACCGCGCGCTGATCAACATGCTGGTTATGTGTGGCTGCGTGGGTCAAAGCGGCGGTGGCTGGGCCCACTATGTGGGCCAGGAAAAGTTGCGTCCGCAAACTGGTTGGCAGCCGCTGGCCTTTGGCCTGGATTGGCAGCGCCCGCCACGCCAGATGAACGGCACGTCGTTCTTCTACGCTCACTCGGGGCAGTGGCGCTACGAGAAACTGGATGTAAGCGAGATCCTGTCGCCCCTGGCCGACAAATCCAAGTTTGGTGGCAGCCTGATCGATTACAACGTGCGCGCCGAGCGCATGGGCTGGTTGCCTTCGGCACCTCAGCTTAACCGCAACCCGCTGGGCATTGCTGCGGAAGCTGAAAAGGCCGGCATGGACGTACCTGCCTACGTTACCCAGTCCATGAAGGACGGCTCGCTGGCCTTTGCGGCGGAAGATCCGGAAGCGCCCGAGAACCACCCGCGCAATATGTTCATCTGGCGCTCCAACCTGCTGGGCTCTTCCGGTAAAGGTCATGAGTACATGCTCAAGTACCTGCTGGGCACCACCAGCGGTCTGCAGGGCAAAGACCTGGGCCATAACGACGGTGTTAAGCCCAAGGAAGTTAAGTGGCGCGACGAAGCGCCCGAGGGCAAGCTCGACCTGCTGGTGACTCTGGACTTCCGTATGTCCACCACCTGCCTGTATTCAGACATAGTTCTGCCGACCGCTACCTGGTACGAGAAGAACGACCTGAACACGTCAGACATGCACCCGTTCATTCACCCGCTGACAGCTGCTACCGACCCAGCGTGGGAATCCCGCAGTGACTGGGAAATCTATAAAGGCATCGCCAAATCTTTCTCCAAGGCGGCCGAAGGCCACTTGGGTGTCGAGCAAGACGTGGTCACTCAGCCGCTGATGCACGATGCGGCGGCTGAGCTTGGCCAGCCGTTCGATGTGAAAGACTGGAAAAAAGGCGAGTGTGAGCTGATTCCCGGCAAAACAGCGCCGAACTTCATTACCGTGGAACGGGATTACCCGAATACCTACGCCCGCTTTACCTCGCTTGGGCCGCTGATGGACAAGCTGGGTAATGGTGGCAAGGGCATCAACTGGAACACAGAAGATGAAGTCAAGTTCCTGGGTGACCTGAACTATAAGCACATCGACGGCGCCAACGCAGGCCGGCCGAAGATTGAAAGTGCGATTGATGCAGCAGAAGTGATCCTGACTCTGGCGCCGGAAACCAACGGCCAGGTGGCGGTAAAAGCCTGGAAGGCATTGTCTGAGTTTACCGGGCTGGATCACAGCCATCTGGCGGTGGGTAAAGAGCACGAAGCCATTCGTTTCCGCGATATTGTGGCGCAGCCGCGCAAGATCATCTCCAGCCCCACGTGGTCTGGCCTGGAAGACGATCACGTGTCTTACAACGCCGGCTACACAAACGTGCACGAGCTGATTCCCTGGCGCACCCTGACCGGTCGCCAACAGTTCTATATGGATCACGAGTGGATGCGCGCTTTCGGTGAAAGCTTGCTGGTGTATCGCCCGCCCATCAACACCAAGGCGGCAGCACCGCTGCTGAACGCCAAACCTAATGGCAACCCGGAAAAAGCGCTGAACTTCCTCACACCGCACCAGAAGTGGGGCATCCACAGCACCTACAGTGACAACCTGCTGATGCTGACTCTGTCTCGCGGCGGTCCCATTGTGTGGCTGAGCGAAGACGACGCCCGCGATGTGGGTGTGGAAGACAATGACTGGGTAGAGGTGTTCAACGCCAACGGTGCTATTGCAGCCCGTGCGGTTGTCAGCCAGCGAGTTATGCCGGGCATGATGATGATGTACCACGCTCAGGAACGGATTGTGAACATTCCCGGCTCTGAGATTACCGGTACCCGCGGTGGTATCCACAACTCGGTTACCCGGGTGTGCCCCAAGCCCACGCACATGATTGGTGGCTACGCGCAGTTCTCCTACGGTTTTAACTACTACGGCACCGTAGGTTCCAACCGCGACGAGTTTGTTGTGGTACGCAAAATGAAGAACATTGACTGGCTTGATGGCGAAGGCAATGACACGGTTCAGGAGGCTGTAAAATGAAGATCCGTTCCCAAGTAGGCATGGTACTGAACCTGGACAAATGCATCGGTTGCCACACCTGTTCAGTGACTTGTAAAAACGTATGGACCAGCCGCGAAGGCATGGAATACGCCTGGTTCAACAATGTCGAAACCAAACCAGGTATTGGTTACCCGAAAGAGTGGGAAAACCAGGACAAGTGGAAAGGCGGCTGGATGCGTGATGCCAGCGGCAAAATCCGTCCCCGCATTGGCGGAAAGTTCCGGGTGTTGGCGAACATTTTTGCCAACCCGGACCTGCCGGAAATTGACGACTATTACGAACCGTTTGATTTCGATTATCAGCATCTGCACACCGCAGGCGATAGCAAGCACCAGCCGGTTGCACGGCCGCGTTCGCTGATCACCGGCAAGCGCATGCAGAAAATCGAGTGGGGCCCTAACTGGGAAGAAATCCTGGGTACCGAGTTTGCCAAGCGGCGCAAGGATAAAAACTTCGATCAGATTCAGGCCGATATCTACGGCGAGTTCGAAAACACCTTCATGATGTATCTGCCGCGCCTGTGTGAGCACTGCCTTAACCCCACCTGCGTAGCAGCCTGCCCAAGTGGCGCCATCTACAAGCGCGAAGAAGACGGCATAGTGCTGATCGACCAGGACAAGTGCCGTGGTTGGCGCATGTGTGTCTCCGGCTGCCCGTACAAGAAAATCTACTTCAACTGGAAAACCGGCAAGTCTGAAAAGTGCATCTTCTGCTACCCGCGTATTGAAGCCGGTATGCCGACTGTGTGCTCCGAGACCTGCGTAGGGCGCATCCGCTACCTGGGTGTGTTGCTTTACGATGCCGACCGCATTGAAGAAGTGGCCAGCACGCCGGGCGAACACGAGCTTTATGAAAAGCAGCTTGAGATATTTCTCGACCCGAACGACCCCGAAGTGATCGCGCAGGCAACAAAAGACGGCGTGCCCATGAACGTTATCCAGGCTGCCCAGCGCAGCCCGGTGTACAAAATGGCGGTTGAGTGGAAACTGGCGCTGCCTTTGCACCCGGAATACCGCACTCTGCCCATGGTCTGGTACGTGCCGCCTTTGAGCCCGATCCAGTCCGCGGCGGAATCCGGCAAGGTTGAGTTTGACGGCGTGTTGCCGAAAATCGAAAGCTTGCGCATTCCGGTGAAATACCTGGCCAACCTGCTCACCGCAGGGGATGAGAAGCCGATCGTACTGGCACTTAAACGCATTATGGCTATGCGCCTTTATAAGCGAGCAGAAACTGTAGACGGCGTTGAAGACCTGCGGGCGCTGGAAGCAGTCGGATTAACCAAGGCCCAGGCCGATGAAATGTACCGGTACCTGGCAATCGCCGATTACGAGGACCGCTTCGTGATTCCCACCAGCCATCGCGAACTGGCGAAGGAGGCCTTCCCTGACGCACACGCTGAGCGCGGTGGTTGTGGCTTCAGCTTCGGTGACGGCTGCAGCGGTGGTGACAGCGAATTCAGCATGTTTGGTGGCCGTAAAAACACCTCCACCATGGTGCAGAAGCTGACCACTGTGAAACAGATCGATCCGAAACAGATGCAGAAGTAAGGAGGCGCTATGAAACTTTTAAAAGTACTCGCACGGATTCTGGAGTATCCCTCCGCAGAGCTTCAAGCCTCCAAAGACGCCATGGTTGCCGCTGTCCTGGAAGACAGCCGGCTACCACGGAAAAACAAGGAGCAGCTGCTCGAGTGTATTGACCGCCTGTGTGAGGGTGATCTGTTGGATCTCGAGGAGGCCTATACAGGCACCTTCGACAAAGGCCGCGCTACTTCGCTGTTGTTGTTTGAACACGTGCATGGGGAGTCCCGTGACCGTGGTCAGGCGATGGTTGATCTGATGGAGCAGTATCGCGCCAACGGGCTGGAAATCGACGCCAAGGAATTGCCAGATTACCTTCCGCTGTTTCTGGAGTATTTGTCCACGCGGCCCTGGGAAGAAATCAAGAACTGGCTGGAAGATATCCACCACATTCTTGGCCTTCTCGGTGAGCGGTTGTACCAACGCGAAAGCTTCTATCACGTAGCCATGGATTCACTGTTGGAGCTGTCAGGCCGCACAACAGACCGTCAGGAACTGGCGCAGCTAGTGGCCTCAGAAGAGCGCGACGATACACCAGAAGCTCTGGACAAGGTGTGGGAAGAGGAAATGGTGAAGTTTGTGGACGACCAGGGCAGCTCCTGTAATACGGGCGGTGTTGTTGGCCAGCGCCGCCGTGAGATGGAGCAAACCCAAACCATTCACCTCAGTGATCATCTGATGACGGATGTAACGCCCGCTCAGGCGCGTGCCGCCGAGAGAGACGCCTGACGGCGCAGGAGGAGACCAAGATGATGTCTTATCTGAATACATTGCTTTTCGGGATTTATCCGTACATCGCTCTGGTGGTGCTGGTTGTTGGAACCTGGGCAAGATACGACCATGGGCAGTTCACCTGGAAGGCTCATTCCAGCCAGATGCTGCGTAAGAAAAACATGGTACTGGCTAGCGTGCTGTTTCATGTGGGCATTCTGGTGATCTTCTTTGGTCACCTGGTTGGCCTGCTTACACCGCACTTTATGTATGAACCCTTCATGACCGCAGGCACTAAACAAGTGCTGGCTATTGTGGTGGGTGGTATTGCCGGGGTTATGTGTCTGATTGGCGGCGTCATGCTTGCCCATCGCCGGCTGACAGATCCCAGAGTCAAAGCCAGTAGCACCTTCGCCGATAACATGATTATCGTCGTTTTGGTGGTGCAGGTGGTATTGGGGCTGATGACCATTTTCCCAACGTTGGGGCACCTTGATGGTGCAACCATGATGCGGCTGGCCAGCTGGGCCCAGAGCATCTTTACCTTCCAGGGCGGTGCTGCCGAGTACATGGTGGGCATACACTGGATCTACAAGCTTCATATGTTCCTGGGGCTTACGATCTTTGTGCTCTTCCCGTTTACTCGCCTGGTGCACATGCTGAGCGTGCCGCTGGAGTATTTCGGGCGGAAGTACCAGGTGGTGCGCAAGCGGGCTTAGTAAGCAAAACGCCCCCTCTCCCCCTCGCGGGAGAGGGGGCAATGAACACATACACGGAGACCTGTCATGCAACTTATCCCCACCGGTGAAGCCGAAAAACCCAGAAATCAGTTTCCGCCTGTTTATGTGGGTGACACCCTGATTTCAGAAGAGGATATCGCCCGGGAAATGCAGCATCACCCGGCAGAAGAAGTCGCCGAAGCCTGGCACGAAGCTGCCATAAGCCTTGTTATTCGTGAGCTTCTTTTGCAGCAGGCGAAAACCCTGAAGCTTCCAGAGGAGCTGGATGAAGAAGTCACCATTGCCCGGGTACTTGAACAAGAACTCGATGTGCCAGACCCCAGCGACGAAGATTGTAAGCGCTTTCATGCCTCAAACCCTGGCCGGTTCCGCAGCCCAACGCTGATGGCCGTCAGCCATATTCTGCTGGCTGCTGCGCCGGACGATGTGCCCGAGCGCATGCGCCAGGAAGAAATAGGGCGCCAGTTGCTGTCTTCCCTTGTGGAAGGTCGTGCCCAGTTTGCGCCTTTGGCCAAACAGTACTCTGTCTGTGAATCCCGCCATCAAGGCGGCAGTCTTGGCCAGATAAGCAAGGGGCAAACAGTGGAAGAGTTTGAGAGGCCAGTGCTCACGCTCAAAGAAGGCCTGAACCCGGAGCTGATCGAAAGCCGCTACGGTTGGCATATTGTGCGCGTAGATCAGCGTATTGATGGCGAACAACTGCCATACGAGCATGTGAAACCGCAAATCCGTCAATACTTGAGCGAGAGCGTTACTCGCCGGGCATGTCGTCAGTACCTGCAGGTGTTAGCAGCTGAAAGGGGCGTTCAGGGGGTAGATCTTGAATTGCCTGATTCACCGTTGATGCAATAAGTCTTTTCATATTGTTCAGTGCGTTGCGGGCGAAAAGCAGATAGCAATGCGACTTTTTGCGTTAAGTCAATTTCCCCCAAATAACCAAGGATCTACCTCCATGGAGGGAGCGATTTTTCGGGGTCAACCTCTTATTATCTAAAACATGATTTCGAATGCATGATATGAAAGAGGAAACGACAATGGTGGCGATGCAATCTGGGGAAACCCGCTACGCCAAACCTGTTCTGGTGGCTATTAACACCCTGGCCGACGATGAAAGCGGGCTGCATTCACTGCGTAGCCACGCCCTTTTCAACACGCACAGCGATGCAGACCTGGAGAGCCTTGTTCTGCAATCCCGCCGTCTTCGCCTTGGGCATCATCAGTTGCTATACCGGCAGGACATGCCCGCTCATCACTTCTTCTTTGTTATATCCGGGCGCCTGCGGCTATACAGGCTGGATTCCTCCGGCATCGACCGAACCCTCGACAGCATCGCCCCTGGCGACTGTTTTGCGGAAGTGATGATCTATGCCGACCCTGCTCGTTATGCCTGCTACGCCGAAGCTCTGAAATCCAGTGAAGTCTTGATGATCCCTGTAAAAGCGTATCAGGAGCTGCTGGATAGCAAACCGGAATACGTCCATGCGGCGCTCCGCCACTACGCCATGCGCGCCGTGTCCAGGTTTCATGATCTTGAGATTATGACCGTGCAGAACGCCCGTGACCGTTTAATCCGCTATTTGATAGATCTGCTGCCTAACGGAGCTACCGAAGGCGGAGAAGTTGAGCTGCCTTTGCCCAAGTGTCTGGTTGCATCCCGGCTGGCAATGCAGCCAGAAACCTTCTCCCGGATTCTCGCGGATCTCAAGTCTAACGGGTTGGTGCGAGTTAATCGGAGCAAGGTGTTTATCTCTGACCCCAAGCGATTAATCGACATCAGCCAGTAGATTATTGAAAGGATACTACCTCCATGATTAGCAGTTACAGCGAACTGATCAATGCGACAGAAGATGAGTATGAGCCCCAGCGACTGCTGTTTGTGTTTTGCCGGGCCGAGTTGCCAGATGACGCATCCGCAGCCGAAAAAGCTGCATTTGAGCGAGGTGAGGGCGGTGCGCTTACGCCGGTTATCTGCGTAGACAAATCCCCGCAAGAAGTCTCGGAGTTTTCTGTGCTGGTTGAAGAGTCCCAAAGCACTGGCCAGCCATGGGACGTGGTATTTGTCGCTGCCATGTCGGGCAGGGGCGGCACGCCCCCCTCGTCAGACGAAGCTCAACAGCCAATGACCATGATGGTGGAGTCTATTCGGCTTGGGCATGTGAGTCATTATCTGCCCTTGGATAAGAGTGGGAGCGCCATTAACCTCGGCTAAACCGGGGCATTTGATTTATTCCTCAATCGCCAAGGCTATTTAACCCAGGCGTGGATGATTCGCTGTTTCTGTCGGGGGCTTGTTTTGAACGTAATTTTCCGCACTGTGCTTTGTTTTTCTACCCTGCTGCTAGCAACTGTGCCTATGGTTCAGGCTGAGCCGCTAAGCCAATATGAGCCGGCATCCGGGAGTCAGGTTATCCAAAAGGCCTTCCCCGAAGTAACCCGGTTTGAACCACGGGAAGGGAACCGCGCCATACAAGAACTGTACGCCGGCGACGAGCTAAAAGGTTATGCCTATCAGTCCCTTGATTTCGTACAAACCCCTGCCTATTCCGGCAAACCACTGAATGCCATGGTGGTGCTGGACACCGAAGGCGCCATCCGTGTTACCAGAGTAATTCATCACGATGAGCCCATACTTTTGGTGGGCATCCCTGAGAGCAAACTCCACGCTTTTACCGACCAATACGCCGGCCTGCAAGCAGACCAGCGTGTAACCGTGGGCGGAACCTCTACCGAGCGTAAGGTTGCCGTTGATGGCCTCTCCGGCGCCACGGTCACCGTGATGGTGGTTAACGAAGTTATTATGCGAACCGCTCACCGTGTGGGCGTCGAACTCGGGTTGGTGGAAGGCAGCGGCACCAAACGCCCGCCTACCGCCGACGTTATTAAAGACGGTTTCCAGCCCCGCACTTGGGATGAGTTAACTGGCGATGGCTCAATTCGCCGCATGTTGCTTACCAAAGGCCAGGTAGATGATTCCTTCAAGGGCACCGAAGCGGAAGGCATTGAAACTGCCGCTCCCGATGAGCGAGATGAGCCGCTGATTGATCTTTACGCCGCGTATCTCTATGTACCGACGATTGGCCGCAACCTGCTTGGCGAAAGCCAATATGAATGGCTGACGTCTGAGCTGAAGGACGGTGAGCAGGCCATTGCCGTTGTGGCTAGCGGTGAGTATTCCTTTAAAGGCTCCGGCTATGTGCGTGGCGGTATTTTTGACCGGGTTCAGATTCGCCAGTACGGAGATACCTTTAACTTCCGCGATCTCGACTTTTACCGGCTCAGCGATGTGTACGCCGAGGGCATGCCGGACTTTAAGGAAATGGCTATCTTCATTATCCGGCAGCAGCACAAATTTGATCCGGGCGCGCCCTGGACTCTGGAGCTTACGGTAAAGCGCCAAACCGGTCCTCTGGACAGTAAGTTTCAGGTGTTTCCTTTGGAGTATCAGTTACCAGAGCAGTATTACACCCGCGCAGAACCGGTGCTGACTGAGGAAGAATGGCTAGAGGAACAGCCACTGTGGGTGCAGGTTTGGTATCAGCGCCAGTTCCAGATCATTGTTCTGGGCATTGGCATAGGGGTGCTGCTACTCATTCTATTCTTCCAGGACTGGCTGGTTAAAAAACCCAATCTTACGCGCTGGATCCGCCACGGGTTTCTTACCTACACACTGTTCTTTATCGGCTGGTATGCACTTGGTCAGCTGTCCATCGTGAACGTTCTGGCTTTTGTGCACAGCTTGGTCAGTGGTTTCTCCTGGGAAACCTTCCTGATTGATCCGGTCGTCTTTGTACTCTGGTCTGTGGTGGCCGGCATCGTGTTGCTTTGGGGCCGGGCAGTGTACTGCGGGTGGTTGTGCCCATTCGGTGCGCTGCAGGAACTGATCAACGAGATTGCTCGCAAACTCAAAGTGCCTCAGTACACAGTGCCTTGGCCCATCCACGAACGTTTGTGGGCCCTTAAGTACATCATTCTTCTGGTGCTGTTCGGGGTGTCGCTGGACTCTCTGGCGACGGCAGAAAAAATGGCAGAAATTGAGCCCTTCAAAACCGCTATCACGCTGCACTTTGATCGTAGCTGGCCGTTTGTAACCTATGCAGTGCTGCTGCTGGCTGTAAACGTGTTCACCCGCAAGGTGTTCTGCCGCTACATGTGCCCCCTGGGCGCGGCGCTGGCCATACCCACAAAGCTGCGAGTGTTCGACTGGCTAAAGCGCCGCAAGGAATGTGGTACCCCTTGCCGCCTATGCGAAAGAGAATGCGAGGTTCAGGCCATTCACCCAGACGGCACCATCAACTACCAAGAGTGCCATTACTGCCTGGATTGTCAGGTGACCTATTTCGACGACAATAAATGCCCGCCGCTGATCGTTAAGCGCAGGGGCAGACGTCGTGGCCATAACGCACCTGGCCGTCCGGAGGAAATTCCAGTGGTCCAGGTGACCTAGCAGAGCAAAAACCAAAGCATGAAACCGCGATTACCAATAACGGAGCTGTATGTAATGAAAAAAATAGATGAGTTCAAAAAGGACGTGCCGGAGACCGGTGAAAGCGGCCTGAGCCGTCGCCGTTTTCTGGGCGCCACTGCGCTGGCTGGTGCGGTTGGTGCTGCAGGCCTGGGTAGCGCTGTAATGACCCGTGAGTCTTTTGCAGCTGCAGCCAAGGAATCCAAAAACAAGATCGAAGTTGGCCCGGGTGAGCTGGACGAATACTACGGTTTCTGGAGCGGTGGCCACCAGGGCGAAGTACGGGTTCTTGGCATTCCGTCTATGCGTGAGCTGATGCGGATTCCGGTCTTCAACGTTGATTCAGCCACAGGCTGGGGCATTACCAACGAAAGTAAAGACGTTCTCGGTCATGACAACAAGTTCTTGAACGGCGACTGTCACCACCCGCACATTTCCATGACTGATGGCCGTTATGACGGTAAATACCTGTTCATTAACGACAAAGCCAACACCCGTGTGGCGCGTATCCGCTTGGATATCATGAAGTGTGACAAGATCACTCACATTCCGAACGTGCAGGCCATTCACGGTTTGCGTCTGCAAAAAGTACCGCACACCAAGTACGTTTTCTGTAATGCCGAATACGTGATTCCGCACCCCAACGACGGTAGCGACTTCTCCATGGAGAATAGCTACACCATGTTTAACGCCCTGGATGCGGAAACCATGGAAGTTGCCTGGCAGGTGATTGTAGACGGTAATCTGGATAACACCGACGCCGATTACACCGGTAAGTACGCGGCCTCAACCTGTTACAACTCGGAGAAAGCAGCGGACTTGGCCGGCACCATGCGTAACGACCGCGACTGGGTTGTTGTGTTCAACGTTGAGCGCATTGAAGAAGCTGTGAAAAACGGTGACTTCAAAGCCCTGGGCGACTCCAAGGTTCCCGTGGTGGATGGCCGTGGAAAATCCAGGCTTACACGTTATATCCCTGTACCGAAGAACCCGCACGGTGTGAACACTTCACCGGATGGTAAGTACTTCATTGCCGCCGGCAAGCTGTCGCCCACTTGTACGGTGATTGCGATTGATAAGCTGGACGATGTGTTTGATGACAAAATCGAGCTTCGTGATGTAGTTGTTGCCGAGCCAGAATTGGGTCTTGGGCCCCTGCACACTACTTACGATGGTCGTGGCAACGCGTATACCACGCTGTTTATCGACAGCCAGATAGCCAAGTGGAACATCGCCGATGCCATCAAGCACTACAACGGTGAAAAGGTTAATTACCTGCGCCAGAAGCTGGATGTGCATTATCAGCCGGGCCACAACCATGCGTCGCTAACGGAATCTCGTGATGCGGATGGCAAGTGGCTGGTTGTGCTTTCCAAGTTCTCGAAAGATCGCTTCCTGCCCGTTGGCCCGCTGCATCCGGAGAACGATCAACTGATCGATATTTCCGGCGATGAGATGAAGCTGGTTCACGATGGCCCTGCGTTTGCTGAGCCCCACGACTGTATTATGGTTCGCCGTGATCAGATCAAGACCAAGAAGGTCTATACTCGTGACGACCCGTACTTTGCCAGTGCCCGCGCGCAGGCAGAGAAGGACGGTATTACTCTGGAAGCCGATAACAAGGTGATTCGCGACGGTAAAAAGGTTCGCGTTTACATGACGTCTGTTGCGCCTATGTTTGGCACAACAGAGTTCACGGTGAAGCAGGGTGATGAGGTGACGGTGTATGTGACCAACCTGGATACCATTGAGGATGTGACTCACGGCTTCTCTATGGTAAACCACGGTGTGAGCATGGAAATTAGCCCACAGCAGACGTCTTCGGTTACGTTTATTGCGGATAAGCCGGGCGTTAACTGGTATTACTGCAACTGGTTCTGTCACGCTCTGCACATGGAGATGACGGGTCGGATGTTGGTAGAGAAGGCCTGATTTAGGCGTTAGAACCGGAGCTCTTTATTGGGCTCCGGTTCTTCTTACTTTTGAGAAGCAATACACGGGAAGAGCGACTCCCAAAACACGCTGTGAATACGTCCGTGTACGCTTGGCTCCGCCATCCATGGCTACGCACAGTTTTGGGAGTCGCTCTTCCCGTGTATTGTTCAACATTGGCAGTAGCTGCTCGTTTGAGAACCGATTTGATGCACCACATTTTGCGTTTAGGGGCGGCCCTGACAGTCGCTTTGCTATCGCTGACCGCTCAGGCTGACATTCAGCAGCAGCTGGATGATCTGCAGCCGGGCGCTATCTTTGAGCTTCCTTCTGAAAACCTTTCGCCGTTGGCCATTCGGGTGCCGGGGGTAACTGTTGCATGCGGTCCGGAAACGCTCATTGATGGTGGGGGCGCGGGAAATGCGGTGGAGATTCTCGCAGAGGGTGTAACGCTCACCGGGTGCCGTATTCGGAACTGGGGTACGGATCTGAATGAGATGAATGCGGGAGTTTTCATTAGCCGAGAGTCGGTTAATGCGACGGTTGAGAACAACAATTTGCAGGGTACAGCGTTCGGTGTCTGGCTGGATGCCACGCCGGATGTGACGGTTCGGAACAACACCATTCGCGGTGATGCGACGGTGCGCCCGAACGATCGGGGAAATGGTATTCATTTGTTCAATACAACGGGGGCGTTGATTGAGGGGAACGATATCCGTGAGACCCGGGATGCGATTTATATTGAGACGTCCAACGGCAATGAGATCATCAATAATACGATGACGGATCTGCGGTATGGCATTCACTATATGTATTCCATGGATAATCGGCTGGAAGGCAATGTGACGCGCAGGACCCGTACCGGTTATGCGTTGATGCAGAGTAAGCGGCTTACGGTGATTAACAACCGGTCTGAGAACGATGAGAATTACGGCATTCTGATGAATTTCATTACCCACTCGGTGCTGCGGGGCAATGTGGTTTCAGGTGTCTCTCAGGGGCAGACGGCGGGGGTGTCGGTTTCCGGCGCGGAAGGTAAGGCTGTGTTTATCTATAACTCTTTGTACAACATCTTTGAAAACAATGTGTTTCGGGACAGCGGTGTGGGTATTCACCTGACTGCAGGCTCGGAAGACAATGAGGTGTTCAGTAATGCGTTTATTAACAATCAACGCCAGGTAAAGTATGTGGCGCTGCGTACCCAGGAGTGGTCGAAGGGCGGCGAGGGCAATTTCTGGAGTGATTACCTGGGTTGGGATCGTAACCAGGATGGCGTAGGTGATGTGCCCTACGAGCCTAACGATAACGTTGATCGTCTGTTGTGGACCTATCCGGAAGCAAAAATTCTGATGTTCAGCCCGGCGGTGGATACACTACGCTGGGTTCAGGAAGCGTTCCCTGTGGTCAAAGCTGCAGGTGTTAGTGATTCTCACCCCTTGATGAGCCCGCCCACCCTGTTACAACCGGAGTCCTGATGAGCTGTTTTCGTCTTGAGAATGTGAGCTACCGGTACGATAAGGCGCTGGTATTGAATGGCATTGACCTGCGCTTGGAGCCCGGAGAGATTCTCGGGTTGTTCGGCCATAACGGCGCCGGCAAAACCACCAGTATCAAGCTCATTCTGGGGTTGATGACCCCATCACAGGGCCGTGTGTCTGTGTTGGAGGGTGAAGCAGGCGATCCTAAAGTCAGCCAGAATATCGGCTATTTGCCTGAAAATGTCATGTTTTATCCGCAGCTTACCGGCCGTGAAATCCTTGCGCACTTTGCCCGGTTGAAAGGTGCGAACCTGCGCCAGGTTCCGGAATTGTTGGGCCAGGTGGGGTTAGACGATGCCATGGATGCCCGGGTTAAAACCTACTCCAAAGGCATGCGCCAGCGCCTTGGGCTTGCGCAAGCACTGCTCGGAAAACCCCGGTTGCTGATGCTGGATGAGCCCACGGTGGGGCTGGACCCGGTCGCCACGGCTGACCTTTACCGGCTGTTGCGCAAGCTGCGGGATGACGGCACGGGTATTGTTCTGTGCTCCCACGTGCTTCCCGGCGTTGAACCTTACATAGACAGGGCTGCGATTCTGACCGACGGCGCTCTTAAAGCGGTGGGAGATCTCACCTCCTTACGCCGGCAGGCAAACATGCCGATCACGCTTTCTCTTGAGCCTGAAAGCACTGTGTCTGCGCTTGAGGCCGCTGTTAATAATGCCAAGGCTTCAGCTGGGCTCATGCTGCGACACGACAACGGGCGGCTGCATGTGGATGTTCGGCCTGCAGAAAAAATGGAGCTGGTTAAAGCCCTGATGGCCTCTGGCGAAGTGCGTGATCTGAGCATTCACGTGCCCACGCTGGAGGATGTCTATGTGCACTTTATGGGCTCTGGCGGCCTTGCTCATCGCGGAGGTGACCAATGAACAGCGTCTGGACCATCGCCCGTAAAGAATTGAACGACAGTCTGCGTAACCGTTGGCTGATTGCCATTGCGTTGGTGTTTGCCACGCTTGCGGTGGGCATTGCCTGGTTTGGTGCGGCAGCCTCGGGGCAGGTGGGTTATGCATCTACGCCGGCAACGATTGCCAGCCTCGCCAGCCTGGGTATTTTCCTGATCCCGCTTATTGCTCTGCTATTAGCCTACGACGCCATTGTGGGCGAGGAAGAGGGCGGCACGCTGTTGCTGTTAATGACTTACCCGCTAAGCCGTGGGCAGTTGCTGTTCGGCAAGTTTTTGGGCCACGGGCTAACACTGGCCCTGGCTACGCTGCTTGGCTTTGGCGTGGCGGGTGTGGCGATTGCCCTCCTGGTAGAAGACGTTGCCGTGGGTGCACTGGCTGTTGCCATGCTGCGTTTTATTGTTTCTACCACATTGCTTGGCTGGAGCTTTATTGCACTGGCGTATGTGGTTAGTGTGCGGGTAGGGGAGAAGCCGGTCGCTGCCGGCCTGGCCCTGGCGATCTGGTTCTTTTTTGTGTTGATTTTCGATTTGGTGTTGCTGGGCACATTGGTTGCCAGCCAAGGCGAATTCAACCCGGACTTGCTGCCCTGGCTTCTGCTGCTCAACCCCACCGACATATACCGTTTGCTGAATATAGTTACGTTTAGCGATAGCGGACAGCTCAGCGGTGTTCTAAGCCTGGGTGCAGACTTGCCTGTGAGCCCTGGCGGGCTTTGGCTGGCACTGGTTCTTTGGTTTGTTATTCCTCTAACAGGCGCTTGGGCTTTGTTCCGTCGCCGTCGCATCTGATTTTGGCCTGATTCTGGCCCGATTCTGGAGAGTCACATGAAATCTGTACGTTTAAAATTCCTGCCAGCATTGCTGATGTTCACGGTATTCCTGGCCGGGTGCTCCGGAGAGTCCGAAAAAGTCGCTGAAAAACCGGCACCGGTGCATATAGAATCCGGCGATGATTGCCATGTATGCGGCATGACCATAACCCGTTTCGCCGGGCCTAAAGGCGAAGTGATTACAGAGAAAGAACAAACGGTGCACAAGTTTTGCTCCACCCGCGACATGTTCGCCTGGGTACTGCAGCCGGAGAACGTCATGCGTAAGCACACGCTGTACGTTCACGACATGAGCCAAACCGAATGGGCCAGCCCAGACGACACGGCCCTGATTGACGCCCGCGAGGCATTCTACGTGGTTGGCTCAGAACGCAAAGGTGCCATGGGCCAAACATTGGCATCGTTCTCCACCGAGGCGGCCGCCCAAGATTTCATGATGGAGTATGGCGGTGAGGTTTTGCAGCATGACGGCATCACCCTGGAGCACCTGAACACGGCGATGCCCAAGGGTGATATGCACTGAGGCCAGCCGCGCTAAGGGCGGACTTTCCGCCAAAGAGCCCGTCCTACAATTCTTACCTTATCGCGGGTTGCCATTCTGCCAAGGTTGGTCTTTACCACGCCTTTGGTGAACCGTGTTGATTTGGAATAATCAATGCGCACGTCCACCAGAACTGGCCGCCCAGCGGCCGCCTTTTGCAGGGCTATCTCAATGCTTTCGGAAATATCCTGGTTACCCGCAAGGGCCACGAACTCGACACCAAAGGCTTTGGCAAAGGCCTCATAGTCCACTGTGCCAAGCACTGTGCAGGTTTTCTGGTTGTAGGGAATCTCCTGCGCTTGGGCGATCTGCGACAGCTCACCGTCGTTAAACACAAAAATTATCACCCCGGCTTGCATGCGTGCAGCTGTTACCAGCTCCATGCCGGTCATCAGTAATGCACCGTCGCCCACAATACCCACAACCTGGCGTTCGGGGTTCGCCAGCTTGGCGCCGATGGCACCGGGAACACAGTAGCCCATGGCGTTAAAATCGCTGGGTGACATGTAGTTTCGGGCGCCCAGTATGGGCATTAGCTCGGCCACCAGGAACGTATGGTTGCCATCGTCAGCGACCACAATCGCATCGTCATCGAGGCGCTCGCGCAGATGGCTGAAAAACAGCTCCGGGTTTACCCGGTCGCTGCTGTCGTGGTCGCGCCATTCCTTCTTGTAGGCGGCTTTGTCTGTGGCAATCTGCTCGCGGATGCCGGTGTTGGATGCACTGGGTTTCAGGGTCTTTACGGCTTTCAGGAGCGCGGGTAGGGTGACTCTCGCGTCTCCCTCAATGGCATGACTGGCCGGGTAGTTGGCGTTGAACACCTTGGGGTTGATGTCCAGGTGAACCAGGCTTTCCGGTGGGTTGATGCCATAGCTGCCGGTGGGGATTTCCGCGAATCGGGTACCGATTGCCAACAAGCAGTCTATTTTGGCAAAGGCGTTGGTTGCAGCTGGCACAGCATAATTACCCATGCCCATTCCGGTGTGCAGCGGATGGTTGCCCGGAAAGGCGCTAAGCCCTTGCAAGGTCGTTGAAACAGGTGCGTCCAGTAGCTCCGCCAATTCGATCAGATCGGCCTGGGCATCAACCGAGCCCCAGCCCGCAAAAATACCTGGCTGGCTTGCCTGCACCAGCGCCTCGGCTGCTGCATCAACCAAAGCCTGTTCTGGCTGTTTTGCCGCGGGCGGTGCCTGGTAAAGAGGCATGTCATCCACGTCGCCCAGAAAGTTGCTGATATTAACCGGGATTTCGATAAAGACTGGCCCTGGCTCGCCGCCCATTGCGATGTCATAGGCTTCGTAGAGCGTTGGAATGATTTCCCGGTGGCCGGCAATGCGCCAGGTTTTCTTGGTGATCGGTTTGAGCAGGCTATGCTGATCCATTTCATGAAGTTGGTATCGGTGCCCCGATTCCGAATGAATCCCGCCAGAAATGATTAGCATGGGTATGCCGTCAATGCCGGCTTCTCCGATCCCACTGGCCGCATGGGTAACGCCCGCTGCCGGCACAATCAGCATGGTGCCCAGTTCGGCACCTGTGCGGCTGACTGCGTCGGCCATGAATGCACCGCCACACTCATGGGTAACCAGCGTCGGCTCAATGCTTTCAGAGCGGTTCAGCTCGTCGTAGATTTCGGTGGTGTGTACGCCCGGAATGCCAAACGTGCGGCGTATGCCGAGTTGCTCCAATGCGTGGCGAACGAGAGTGGCGCCGGTTTTTTTCATGGATATGTCCTGAGAGTTATTATTGTGAATAAAGAGTGATGGTTTCTGTGCGGCTGATTATTGTGCAGCAGCTTTACAGTCGGTCGGCGATGCTTTGAGCGGCCCGCCGGCCGTTGAGAATACAGTTGGACAGAAACGTGCCTTCCAGGGATCTTATCCCGGAGATCCCACCGCCGCCAAACCCGGTAGCCTCGCCTGCGGCGTAAAGCCCGGGGATGGCCTCCCCGGCCAGGTCGAGAACACGGGAGTGGGTGTCTGTTTGCATGCCCCCCATACTTTTCCGGCTGATGAGTTGTTCGCGAACGGCAATCAGCGGTCCTGCGTATGGGTCGAGTATGGGTTGCAGATTACAGGTGCGAAAACGGTCTGGCAGCCAATTCCGAAGTTGCCGTAGCCGGCGTATCTGGTCGTCGTTTTGCAGCTTTTTGCCTCTGGCTATGTTGCTGTCGTAGGCACGTATATCGCGAATCATGTCTTCGGTATGAACGTCATTGTTGCCAGCGGCCTGGTTCATCTTTGTGGCTAGCTCTTCGGGGGTGCTTGCGCTGACCACATCCGGGCACTGCTCTATGAGCCAGTCCATAAGTGCGGGGTCGCCGCCGCGCAGGGTGTTCCAAACTACCCGAAGCAGCTTGCCGTCACGGAAGTCCGGGTTGGTATCTGTGCCCGACACGGCCAGTTCCCGCACGGCAATGTTGTAGTTCATAACCTGCCAGGAAATCTGCCCAGGCAAGTTGCCTACCTGCTTGCAAAGATCGTGGGTGTCGAAGCCGGTAATCAGCGGCATAGGGCCAATTCGCCGGCCATGGCGATCCATCCAGAGTGCCGAACGCGGAGGTATAAGGCTCAAACCGTGATTCGGGAAGGCGGGTTCAGGGTGGCGAACGCCCGCAGCGTAGTTCCACATTTGGTTGAGGTTAACTACCTGGCCGCCCACTTTGGTAACTTCGTCGTGCATGGCGCCGTCTGAATCCGGGCTGGAGCCGCTGAGCAGATTGGTCGGCGCCGGGCCGTAACAGGGATCCCAGTGTTCGCGCACTTTTTCCAGGTTGCCGTTGATGCCGCCGGTACAGACCACCGTGCGAGTGGCCGATACAGAGAAGGCGTTGCTATCGATACCGCCGCTGGCATGCTCGTTACTGATAACGCCCTGACAACCGATGATCTTTCCATCACTCAGGGTCAGCGTGTTAACGCGGTGGCCGCTGAGAAACGTAAGGATTTTTCGGTTCTGGTGGGATTCCAGTTGTTGCAACAGAGTTTGTACTACGCCCCGCCCACAGCCCCAGGCGATATGGTAGCGGGGCACGCTGTTACCGTTGCCGTAAAGGCCGCGCTCAACCCACTGCACCGATGGAAAAAAACGAATGCCTCGCTGCTTCAGCCAGTCGTAGATCATGGGCCGATTCTGTTGTGCATAGAGTTCGGCCCAGCGCTTTGGCCAGTGATCATCGTCAGTAAAACACGCCGCATTGTGCCAGTCGGCAAGGAGTAATTCCGGGGAGTCCTTGATCTTGTTGCGTGCCTGTTCGGCGGTACCATTCAACAACATGCCGCCGAAGGCTTCATTGGCCTGGCCTCCCGGCTTTCCGTCAGGCGCGCCATCGAGCAGTACCACCGGCACATTGAGGTCGAGTAGTTCCAGTGCCGTTGCAATTCCAGCAAGGCCTGCACCAATCACAACGACTTCAGTTTTATAGGTTTGCATGACTCGTTATCAGCTCATTCTTATTGTTTGTAGGTTTAAGAGCTTAATGCTTAACGATTAATCAAACCATTGCAATGACGGCCGTCAAAGGTTGGAGAATTGCCGGGGAGGCTTAATCCGGAGCGTGGGCCACTAACCCCCGGTCATATTCATGAAGCGCAGAATCTGGACGTCGCCATTGGTGGAGAAATGATGGCGCTCGGGCTTCAGGTCCATGGAATCAATGATGGTTTGTCGGAGTTTGTCGTCGGTTACCGGGTGGCCACGCAGAACCCGGCGCAGGTCTACAGAGTGCTCGTTGCCTAAGCAAAGCAGTAATCTGCCCTCAACAGTGACTCGCACCCGGTTGCAGGTGGAGCAGAAGTTGTGGGAGTGGGGCGAAATAAAGCCCACTTTAATGGGGCTGTCAGGCATCCGGTAGTAACGCGCCGGGCCGCCTGAGTCTTCCGGCGTGGGAATCAGATCGTGGTGCTGGCGGACAATGTCGCGCACCTCATCACTGGTGCACAGGGCTTGCCCACGATCGTGCTCGGAAATTTCACCCAGAGGCATTTCTTCAATGAAGGTGATATCGACGTTTTTCCTGCGGGCAAACTCGATCAGATCGGGAATCTCATGATCGTTCCCACCTTTCATCACCACGGTATTCAGCTTTATGCCCTTAAACTCGGCCTCCCGGGCCGCGTCTATACCTTCTAGTACCCGGGACAGTTTGCCGGTACGGGTAATGCTCGCGAACTTTTCCGGGTCCAGAGAATCCAGGCTGATATTCAATCGCTTCAAGCCGGCCTTGCGCAGCGGCTCTGCCATTGTGGGTAGCTGGCTGCCATTGGTGGTCATGGCAAAATCCCGCAGACCATAGGTGCCTATCTCTCGAACCAACTCCAGAATGTCTTTGCGAACCAGCGGCTCGCCACCCGTGAGGCGGATTTTCTCCGTGCCCAAGGACACAAAGGTTCTGGCCACGCGGGCGATTTCCTCAAGTGTAAGAACCTGCTGGCGGGGCAGGAAGGTCATCTCCTCTGCCATGCAATAAACGCAGCGGAAATCACAGCGGTCAGTAACCGACAGGCGCACATAGTTGACGGTTCTGCCAAAACGGTCTGTCAGCTTGTTCTGAGACATTGGTTTTTTCCTGTAACTGCTGAATGCGCGTTAACGGAATGATCATAGATCCAGTATCGCAGAATCAACCTGTAAATCCGATACCCCTCGCGAGGTAAGCCGCGCCGTTTTCTTGAAAGCATCCGTTTTTTCGAAAACTTATAAAGTTCAGTAGAAATAGATTGATTTTTGACCTTAACATGACTATAAAATACATGTTATTGGATGGGCGCATAAGTCCAAAGACGTTTCTGCCGGAGGGTAAAATGGAAAAACTGCTGTTTCGTGCTAATAGCGCTATGGTTTGGTCTTTATTCGGGCTGATTGTCACCATTATGATGGCTTACCCTCTCGCAGGGCGTTTCCCTATGATGATTCAGGTGCTTGCCCATGTTGGCACCCTGCTGTTTGCAGTTGGTATAAAGATTTCTTATGTTGCCCGGCTGGTGTTTTTGAGCCGTCTCGGAAGACCTGTTCACTGATTAGCGGTAGAATGGATGAAAGAATGAATAGTGTTGAGGTGCCTGCTATGGCTGCGCAACCCGGGAAAACCGGTTTCAAAATTCTTGCGTATATATCCATAGGTCTTGCAGCAATTGGTGTGGTGTTACCGTTATTGCCTACCACGCCGTTTGTGTTGTTAGCAGCGTTTTTTGCCAGCAAGGGCTCGCCTGCTTTTGCCCTATGGCTTGAAGAGCACCCCTCGTTCGGGCCTGCCATCAGGAGTTGGCGCCGAAACCGGGTAATCCCGTTAAAGGCAAAGGTTCTGGCGTGCAGCATGATGACACTTAGCTGGGGGCTGGTATTTGTTATGGGAGCCAGTGTGATGGTGTTGGCCATCTCGGGTATTGTTATGGCGTGCGTGGCAATTTACTTGCTTACCCGGCCTTCGTATTGACTGCTTTTACTGAATAACCGGAGTTTTGAATGCACATTACCCGCTACACCGACTACTCGCTGCGAGTACTGATGTATCTGGCGGTACAGGGTGATCGCCTGGCAACGATTCAGGAAATTGCCGACAGTTACGATATTTCCAAAAACCACTTAATGAAGGTGGTGCACCAGCTCAATATAAAAGGTTATATCGAAACTGTTCGAGGCAAGAAGGGTGGCCTGAAGCTTCGCATGGCGACGGAAGATATCAATGTGGGTGTGTTGGTGCGCGAAACTGAACACGATCTTAGTGTCGTTGAATGTTTCACCTCCAAAAATGCCTGCAAAATTACTCCGGTTTGTGGGCTTAAGCCCATGTTCGGAGAAGCCTTGCAGGCGTTCCTTTCTGTGCTCGACAAGTACACACTTAAAGACGTAATGAGGGATGAATACAAGCCGCAATTACTGAGGCTGCTTCAGATCGCCTGACCACCTTTGTGTTCCGGCCTGTTTCAGGCCGGTTGGTTTGTAAGCCTCAGGCGCAGCCGATCCGGCAACGAATATTTCAGAATTCTTTTTACTACGGTGCCATATTGGTGCCTGAAAGTGCCAGTGTTGTAGCCTATGCCATGCTTGCGGCAAACCGCCTGAACCTTCTCGGAAATTTCCGGGTAGCGGTATGCGGGCAAATCGGGGAAAACGTGGTGCTCAATCTGGTAACTCAAATGCCCGCTCAACAGGTGTACCCACTTGTTACCGGTGAAGTTGGATGAGCCGGTAAGTTGGCGCAGGTACCAGTGGCCTTTGCTTTCATTTTCGCAGTCCTTTTCATTAAACGTCTCAGCGTCCTGAGTAAAGTGCCCGCAGAAAATAACCGTGGATGACCACAGGTTCCGTATCAAATTGGCGCCCAGGTTGCCGGCCAGCACAACTGGGGCAACCGGAAAGGTAATCAGCGGAAAAAACACATAATCCTTGAACGCCTGGCGCCCACCTTTGCGAAGGGCGTCTTTCAGGAACGGGAGTTTGTCGCGTAAGCGGATCTCGCCGCTGCGTATCCGCTCGAACTCCAGCTCATGCAAACCGACGCCCCACTGGAAAAACACACTCAGCAAAAGGTAGTTGAAAAACTGCAGGCTGTGCGCCGGGTGCCATTTTTCATCATCACTTAAGCGCAGAAGGGCATAGCCGTAGTCACGATCTTTGCCGATGATGTTGGTGTAGGTGTGGTGCTCGTAGTTGTGAGTGCGGCGCCACGAATCGGATGAGCAAGCGGTGTCCCACTCGTAGGTCTGGGAATGAAGAGAGGGGTCGTTCATCCAGTCATACTGGCCGTGCATCACGTTATGGCCAATTTCCATGTTCTCTATAATCTTTGACAGGCCCAGCGAAAGCGTTGCCGCCGCAAAAACCGGTGGGATGAAGCCGAAGGGCATCATTACCCGCCCTCCTACTTCAAGGGCGCGGTGGAGCCGGATTACCCGGCGTATGTAACGGGCGTCTTTCTCCCCCAGGTCTGCGACCACTTCGTCGCGAATGGTGTTCAGGTCTTGCGCCAATTCCTGGAGCTGATTTTCGGTCATCTGTTTCATGGCTTTGCTCTCTAAGCGTCGATGGCGACAGGGCCGTGGGGAATGGATATACAAAGCTGAATGCTTTCATCCCCTGGCCCGGAGGCCTGGCCGGTGAGCCGGTTGATTACCGTGCCGCTGGTTTTGCGGCAGCTGCATTGATGGCAAATGCCCATACGACAGCCGTGGCGGGGCGTAAGGCCCGAGGCCTCAGCTATTTCCAGCAAGCTGGCATCGCCCTCAGAGCTGGCTTTCAGATTGCTCTTTTCAAACTGCACGTGGCCCCCAAGAGTTTGATTCGCCAAATCCGGGTTCAGCGCCGGAGCTGCGGCAGAAAAAAAGGTGCTGTGAATATCCTTTTCGTGAACGCCGTGTTGGTGTAATAGCTCGTTGGCCAGGTCCATCAGCCCCTTCGGGCCGCACAGGAAAACTTGCCTTGCTTTAAGGTCGCGTACGCCTGCCAAATCCTGGCTGTTTAAATACCGGGGCTTGTCGTTTTCGTGGGTAGCGATGACGTTTAGTGTCAGAGCGCTGTAGCGGTTAGCAAGTGCCTTGAGGCGTTCTGCGGCGATAACGTCCTGCTGTGTGCGCACGAAATAGAGCAGGGTAACTGGCGCCAGAAAATCCTGGGCGGCCATGGCCTCTAGCTGGCTTAGTACAGGAGTAATGCCACTGCCACCGGCAATAAACAGTACCGGCTGTGGTGGCTCAGGTAACAGGAAATCTCCGAAGGCTTCGCCTAAGCCAATCACTGCACCAAGGCTCAGGTTGTCATGCAGCCAGTTGGTGACTAACCCGCCGGGCAGGCGTTTGATGGTCAGAGTAACCAAGCCTTGTTGAGCCCAGAGCCGGGGCGAGCCGGAAAGGCTAAACGTGCGAGTGCGCCGAACGCCGCCAACGTCAACACAGATGTTTACGTGTTGGCCGGCCTGGAAACCCTGCCACCGGGCAGCGGGTTTCAATAAAAATGTGCGTGTGTCAGCGGTTTCCTGAATGACCTGCTCAACCCGGGCAGGGGTGTAAGCCTGCACCAGCATGGGGTCAAACTTCTCTAGCAGAGGGTCGAAGAAGGCAGCCGGATCATTCCGGTTAAAAAGCTGCTTTCCAAGCCAGTGCAGAGCTTTTGTTTGAGTATTTCTTGCCAGCATGGTCTTCTCCGTAATGCGGCTCTTTAAAATGTGTACACTTGTGCACAAGTTGTGTACGACTGTACACATAGCTGCTGCTGTGCACAACGGGGCGCATTTCGTTGGCACATAATGACAAGCATTCGATACTTTAAATCTCTCGGATGTGTACACTTGTTACTTGAGCCAAACGATAACTGCGGTATGGGCGAGCAATGTCGGAACGAAAAAAACGCAAACCCGGTGAAACCCGTGAAAAATTGATGAGTGCGGCGTTAACACTGGTTGGGAAAGGCCGGCATTTCGCCAGCCTGGGTATTCGCGAAGTGACCCGTCAAGCGGGGGTGGTGCCCACCTCCTTTTACCGGCACTTCCGGAATATGGACGATCTGGGGCTGCAGCTAGTCGACGAGCTTGGGCTGGTCTTGCGGAGAATGATGCGGGAAGCGCGCGCAAACGTTCTGCAAGCTGACAAGCTTATTGAGGAATCGGTGGGGATTTTTATCAGCCACGCACAGGCCAATCGGAGCTTCTTTCTGTTTATGGCTCAGGGGCTGGCCGGCGAGAGTCGGGCTATCCAGGACGGCATCCGCAGTGAAATGCGGTATTTTGCCAGTGAGCTTGCGAACGATTTGCAGCGATTAAAGCTGGTTGACCATCTTTGCGATGGGGATCTGGAAATGACCTGTGATCTGGTGGTTCGTAGTGTCGCCTTCAGCCTTACAGATCTAATGGGTGTTTCGGCTGAAGACGAGTATCAGGTAGAACAGATAAGGAAGCGGACCTGCCGCTTCCTTCAGCTTATTTTTGTGGGCGCCGCGCACTGGGATAACAAACACCTCTGAACACAGAACTGTCGTGAACACAGAGGCGCTTTGTTCAGGCCTTTGTGCTTTTGCTTACCCGCGTTTTTTTCGGCTTGGGCGGAATAACCAGCTTTTCCAGGTCATCCAGCGCTTCTCCGGTATACACCGCCAGTTTCTGCATACTGGGCAAGGTATCCCGGCAGCCGGTAAATCCAAAGTTCAGTGATCCCGCATAGCTCAGGCAAGTAATATTCAAGGCACCGCCGTGTGCAATCAGCGAAACCGGGTACATAGCCTCCAGCTTGGCGCCTTCGTAATACAAGGATTCCTGAGGGCCGGGAACATTGGATATGGTTACATTGAACACAGGGCGCATGCGCCCACCAAGGCCAGACATAAGCTGCAGGATGTAAGGCGACATCAGCAGCATGGTGTACTGGTTAAGGGCGCTCTTCGGCAGTTTTTGCAGGTGCTCTTTGGCCCGGCGAGTGGACGATTTGATGTTTTGAAGGCGTGTAAGGGGGTCGGCTTCGTTTGTCGCAAGGGAGGCGATCATGAAGCTGATTTGGGTACCTGTGCCTTGATCATCCACTGGCCTGATATTAACCGGAATGCCCGCCGTCAGTGCAGTGTCGGGAAGATCGTCCTGCTCCAGCAGAAAGCGCCTCAGTGCCGTACCGCAAAGATAAAGCACAATGTCGTTCAGTGAGGCGCCGGTTGCCCGGGTTAGCGCTTTCAGACGATCAAGCTGGTAGTGCTGCGTGGCAAATCGGCGCTGCCCCGTTACCCGGTGGTTGATCTTGGAAACGGGGCCGGTGAACGGCGCGGTTAGACCATCTTCTGGGTGACGTACCGAGTGCACAAGCCGGTTGCCTGCCCGCCATAGCGTAGGCGCCATATCTGCTTGAAGTTTGAGTGCTTCTAAGGCCTGGGAGAATGCCGCAGGTATGCTGGCTTCCGAATCGCCTTTGGCACCCCGCCGGCGCTCGGGTCGAACGGACCAGGGCGGCAACATATCCTTCTCATTCGGGTCTTTGCTGAGGACCCTTTGCAGCAAGCGCACGCCGCTGATGCCATCAATCATCGAGTGATGCATTTTGGTGTAGAGGGCAAAACGGTTGTTTTCCAAGCCCTCAATAACGTGACATTCCCAGAGCGGACGGGCGAAATCCAGAGGGTTGGAATGCAGGCGAGATACCAGAATGCCGAGCTCCCTTTCGCCGCCAGGTTTCGGCAGTGCGGAGTGGCGTACGTGGTAGTCCAGGTCGATATCCTTGTCGACCTTCCAGGCGGGAGCTAGCAACCGGCCCAGAAACCCCGACCATGCCAGTTTAGAGCACCAGGGTGGGGCGATCTCCCCGGTTTCCTTCATACTGGTAACCATATCGCGAAGGAAAGTGTCAGGTGCGCCTTCTGGCAGCTCAAAGATCAGCATGTTGCCAACATGCATTGGCGTATCTTCAGACTCTACGGCGAGCCATGATGCATCGAGTGTTCCCAGGCGTTTCATTCCTTGTCCACCTCTACCCGGTTCGGGCTTGAAAGATTGTCTTTTAATTGTTGGTTGCAAGTATACGTGTTACTGCCTGTACAGACGATCACCGATGTAAAAAAATCCAGAAAAAGCCGGGCTGGCGGTTTATTGTTTTCAGACTCCCGAAAACAAAGCACTTGTGGTAGTTTCACTTCATTGAATTAATAAAAACAACGACCTCCGGAGGCACTGTGGAATCCAGCCCGCTCATCTCGGCAGGACTGCCAATAGCACTGTTTATTATCATGATTGGTATAGGTATGACCCTGACCATTCGTGATTTTCGCCAGGTGGCGGTTTATCCCAAAGGTATGATTGTAGGCACTGTGGCGCAGATTCTTCTGATGCCTTTGGTGGCTTTTGCGATCGCTTCCTTGTTAGCAGTGCCGCCGGCTATAGCGGTTGGTTTGGTTATCATTGCCGCGTGCCCTGGCGGCACAACCTCCAACCTGTTCGTGTTGCTTGCGCGGGGTAATATTGCGCTGTCTATTGTGCTAACCGTTAGCGCCAGCCTGATCACCATTCTTACGCTGCCGCTGTTTGCCAATGCTGCTCTTCAGTACTATATGGGTACAGAAGAGAACATAGTGCTGCCGGTATGGAAAACCATAGGTGTGCTGACGGGTATTGTACTTTTGCCGGTAGCCATAGGCATGCTGGTGCGTTCCCGTAAGCCTGACTTGGCGCGCAAAGCAGAGAGCATTGTCAGCGTGTTTGGGGGCGTGGTTCTCGCTCTGTTAATTGTAGCGCTGGTTTACGGAGTGCGGGATCAGATTTGGGAACTGCTGAAGCAGGCGGGGCCGGCAACCATTTTGCTGAACGCCGCGGGTATTTTTATCGGTTTGCTTGCTGGCCGCGCCGCGGGGCTGACCCAGCGAGAGTCCTTGGCAGTTGCGGTGGAACTGGGCGTAAAGAATGGCACCATTGCCCTGATGGTAACGCTAACACTGCTGGAATCCAGCTCCATGTCCATACCCGCTGCTGTATACGGGGTTCTGATGTTCCCAATCGGATTTATACTGGCCATGTATGGCCGGCGCATGATTCCCAGGGTCAGCCCTGACATCGGGAAGTAATCGGAGACCGGCCCCATGAATTTCCTCAACGGTATAACCCTGCTGCTTGTCTATCAGCTGGCTGGAGAGATAATCGTGCGCCTGCTGGGCGTGTCGATCCCGGGGCCAGTGCTCGGTATGGTCATGCTGTTTATCACCATGATGATCCGTGGCAGGGCGCCCGCGTCTGTTGAACAGGCCTCTACGGCACTGTTAAGCCATCTGTCTCTGCTGTTTGTTCCCGCAGGTGTTGGCATGATGACGCACTTTGGCCGGATTGCGGATGAATGGCTGCCGATTACGTTTGCTTTGCTTCTCAGCACCGTGATTACCATGGTGGCCACTGCACTGATCATGCAGCAGACCAGCCGCTGGTTTACAAAATCAGCACCGGCACAAGGGCACAGTGATGAATAACCCGGCGTTGCGGGATATTTGGGTATATCTTTCGGCTACCCCATTGTTTGGGCTGACAATCACCTTGGTTGCTTATGGATTGGCGTATCGGTTTTATCTGAAAACCAACTCCAGCCCACTGGCCAATCCGGTGGTGACGTCGGTGGCCATGCTGATTGCAGTACTGTTGGTTTCCGGTATTTCCTACAATGATTACTTTGCCGGTGGGCAGTTTGTGCACTTCCTGCTGGGGCCCGCCACCGTGGCTTTGGCGGTTCCGCTTTATCAGCAGTTTTCAAGATTGCGACAGCTTTGGTTACCCGTTCTCATATCTCTGATTTGTGGCGTTGGAATCGCTGCAGGCAGCTCTGTCTTGCTGGCGCGGCTTTTGGGAGGCTCGTTGGAAATCCAGATGTCTCTCGCACCCAAATCGGCTACCGCCCCTGTGGCTATGGGTATATCCGAAAAAATCGGTGGTTTGCCGTCGCTCACAGCGGTTCTGGTGGTGATTACTGGTATTACCGGGGCCATCTTGGGCACCAAGTTATTTGAGTGGATTGGTGTAAAGGATGACACGGCTAAGGGTATTGCCATGGGCGTTGCGGCTCACGGTATAGGAACCGCAAGGGCGTTCCAGGTGAGCAATCGAATGGGGGCATTTTCGGGGTTGGCCATGGCACTATCTGCCTTCGCAACTGCGCTGATGGTGCCTTGGATGGTGGACTGGATTCAGGCGCTGTTGTAGACAGTCAGGCCGCCCTATTAAGCTTACCGGCAGTCCCTTGCCGGTAACCCTTGGGGATTAAGACCGGTCGTCTCTATCCACTTTTGTGGGTTCCATGCTCCCGGCGCGGTAATCGATTTCCAGCTCCTGACCGTCGGCGTTGTCACCTTCTACTTCAATTTCGCCTTTGGCGTTGATTTTGATTTCCTCAATTCGGCTCATACCCTGGTTCGCGCTGGCATCAATGTACTCAGCAGCCTCGGCGGAGGACAAACCCCAGGGGCCGTCTGTGCGCTTGTGGCGCTCTTCCTTGCGGATCGAGCCATCGCCGTTTACATCCAGCTCCACGTACCACTGCTCATCTAGCCAGCCTTCGATTTCCATGCTGCCGTCATCACCGTGGTCGTCTTCCAGCTCAATACTGTGGAAGTGCGCAATGCCATAATCTGTCCCAATCTGCAGGGCCCGCTTGGCGTCATCAATGGTGCCGGATGCGAAAGCCATAGGTGCAGCAACAAGGCTGGCCGCAAGTGTCGTTGCTATAAGTGTTTTCATGATGTTTCTCCTGACTCGTTGGTTGCAGTGTGTCTTTATTTAGGGTCTTTAAGTACTTATCTGAATGCGTTCATGGCAGCGCCTCCAGTGGGAGGTCTTCCTGAACGTTGGGTGCATCTTAAACATGGGCTGTTTGCAGGAGGGTGAGTGTTTTGTTCATGGTTCATTCATGTTGGCTCTGACAGAATGAACCCATGAAAAACTTGCCCTGCTATATTCTGAAACTAATCATCCCAACTTCGGCATTCATTGTTGCGGCGTTTTCGATCACTTTGTGCCTGTTAGGCTCTTTACCTGCATCTGCTGATGAAGACTGGCGCAAACTCCATGAAGAAGTGCAGGCGGGCAGGATAAAACCCTTGGGCGAGATTCTGGATGGCCTGCTGCAGGACTGGAAAGGCCAGGTCATTGATGTGGAGTTTGAGGAAGAAGATGGCCGCAGGCTTTACGAAATTGAACTGCTGGGCTCCGAAGGCCAGGTTGTCGAGTTTGAAGTGGATGCCGTAACCGGAGAACTTATTGGCATTGAGGGCAACAACATCAATGGAATGAAGCGCCAATGAAAATTTTACTGGTAGAAGATGATCAGCCACTGGCCCTCGGGCTTGCCTCGGCGCTGGAAGATGCCGGCTTGTTGGTGGAGATAGCTGGTGATGGCCGCACGGCGGATTTTCTGGTGAGTACCGAGCGTTATGATGCGGTTATTCTCGACTTGGGCCTGCCCGATGGCAACGGGGCGCAGTGGCTATCCCGGTGGCGCGAACAGGGCATTGAACTTCCGGTTCTGATTTTGACGGCGCGGGAGCGTTGGTCTGATAAAGCCGCAGGCTTTTCCGCCGGGGCCGACGATTACGTTACCAAACCCTTCGAAACCGCTGAAATCCTGTTCCGGCTGAGGGCGCTGGTGCGCAGGGCTCACGGCCACGCCCACCCAGTTATTCGGGTGGGGGATATTTCCCTGGATACTCACAGTGCCCAGGTGACTCGCGCGGGCATGCCGGTATCCCTGACTGCTCAGGAGCTGCGGCTGCTTTCCCACCTTGTTCATGCGGCGCCTCGTGTGGTCAGCCGTACTGAATTAACCGAGCACGTGTATGACGGTGACACAGAGCCGGATTCCAATGTGATTGATGTTCAGGTCAGCCGCCTGCGTCGCAAGCTGGGCAGCCAGAGTATTGAAACCCTGCGCGGCCAGGGCTACCGGATGGTTGCGGATAACAAGGCCTCATGATGTTGGCTGAACGTTTGCGCCGGCTCCCCATTGCCGCACGCATGCTGTTGTCTGCCCTGGTTTTGGTGGTGCTGGTACTGCCGGCAGCCGGCGCCTTGCTGTCGTGGAACTTCAGGGAGGCGGTAAATACGGCCTTCAATGAACGGCTGGAATCCTTACTCAATGTGGTGATTGCCGGGGTCAGCTACGATGTTCGGCAAAATGCCCTGGTAACTAACAGGCAATTGGGCGATTCACGATTCGATCGGGTGTTTTCCGGCTGGTACTGGCAGGTTAGTGATGAGGGTGAACGAGTGCTTACTTCCCGTTCACTATGGGATCAGAGGTTGGCGGTTTCCCGCGAATCCGGCATGACCTTCCGAACCGTCACTGGCCCCCGTGATAAGCAACTGCGTGTACTGGAGCGGGATATTCGACTCCCCAATCTTGAGGATCTGCTGCACGTACAAGTTGCTGCGGATTTGGGTGAAGTAGAGGCGCAAATTGCCCGCTTTCAAACGTTGCTGTGGCTTTCACTGGCAACATTGGGTGGTCTGCTCATCGTCTTGATCGGTTTGCAGATCCGCTGGGGGTTAGCGCCTCTGCGCCGGGTGGAGCAAAGCCTGAAAGCGGTAGAGCAGGGCCGGCAGCCATCGGTCGAGACAGACCTGCCCAAAGAGCTGGCAAGGCTGGCGGGCGCGATCAATACCGTACTGGACAGAGACCAGCGTTTGATTGAACGGGGCAGAACCGCTGCGGGCAACCTTGCCCACGCGTTGAAAACACCGGTGGCTGTACTGGGTACTTTGGCGGAACGGTTACCGGAAGAGCAGCAAGTGGCAATGCGTGCGGAGCTCAAAAGGTTGGACGAAGCCGTAAGGCACCACCTTGCCCGTGCTTCTGCGGCGGGCCCTGTTGCACTGGGTGCTGAACAGGAGGTTGCCACCGTGCTTGAGCCCGTTATTGAAGGCATTCGGCGTTTGGCAGGCAGGCGCAATCTGGTGTTTCAGAGTGATTTGCAGCAGGGGCTTCAGGTGCGGATTGACGCCCAGGACTTGCAGGAAATTGCCGGTAATCTGCTGGAAAATGCGATCAATTGGGCCGAAAGCTGCGTCAAATTGGCAGGGGTTATTGAAGGGGGCTGGCTGGTGCTCAGTGTATCCGACGATGGGCCTGGCATGTCACCGGATACCCGCCAAGAGGCTCTAAGCCGCGGCGGCAGGCTTGATGAGTCAAGATCTGGCTCTGGTTTGGGGCTGGCCATTGTGACAGAGCTGGCCTTGCTGCACGGCGGTGAGCTCAGGTTAGACAACAGCCCTGAGGGCGGCTTGCGCGCAGAGGTGGTTCTGCCAATGACTCAGCTGCGCTCAAGACTTTAATGGCGGCGGGTGCGGGCAGTGGTAATCATCTATCAATGTTCCTTCTTCCACGCTTTCCAGATGCACGTCAAAGCCCCAAAGCCTGTGCGCATGGCGCAAAACTTCTTCGGTGTCCTCGCCCAGAGGCACTCTGTCTACGGGTACGTGTCGCAGGGTTAGTGAACGATCACCGCGCACATCTACGTTCCACACCTGTATGTTGGGCTCCCGGTAACTGAGGTTGTACTGGCGGGCCAGCTTCTCTCGCAGTTCGCGGTAGCCGGGTTCGTCGTGAATGGCGGTTACCTTGTAGCTGTCTTCCAGGTCGTCATCTTCAATGGCAAACAGCTTTAAATCCCGCATAACCTTGGGCGACAGGAACTGCTGGATAAAGCTTTCATCCTTGAAGTTGGCCATGGCAAAGTGCAGGCTTTCAACCCAGTCTGTGCCGGCGATGTCTGGAAACCATTCGCGATCCTCGTCGGTGGGTGTTTCACAGATGCGCCGCAGGTCAATGAAGATAGAAAAACCAAGAGTGTAGGGGTTAATGCCGGAATACCACGGGCTGTTAAACGGTGGTTGATACACCACGGCTGTATGGCTTTGCAGAAACTCCAGCATGAAGCCGTCAGTCACCAGACCCTTCTCGTACATTCTGTTCAGTAAGGTGTAATGCCAGAACGTGGCCCAGCCTTCGTTCATCACCTGGGTCTGGCGTTGCGGATAGAAATACTGGGCCAGTTTACGCACAATCCGTATGAGTTCTCGCTGCCAGGTTTCCAGCAGCGGGGCGTTTTTTTCGATGAAGTAAAGCAGGTTTTCCTGGGGTTCTTCCGGGTAGCGTTTTTTGCGCTTTACCGGGTCTTCATCCTCATCCATTTTCGGGATGGTGCGCCAAAGATCATTCACCCGTCGCTGCAGGTATTCTTCCCGTTCTTCCTGGCGCAGGGCTTCTTTTTCGGCAGAAATCGGCGCGGGCCGTTTATAGCGGTCAACGCCATGATTCATCAGCGCATGACAGGAATCCAGTATTTGCTCAACTGCGTCCACGCCGTGGCGCTCTTCGCATTCGGAGACGTAGTTCCGGGCAAATACCAGATAATCGACAATAGCGCTGGCGTCGGTCCAGGTACGGAATAGATAGTTGCCTTTGAAAAATGAGTTATGGCCATAGCAAGCGTGCGCGATAACCAGCGCCTGCATGGGTAGTGTGTTCTCTTCCATCAGGTACGCAATGCACGGGTCGGAGTTGATGACAATCTCATAGGCCAGGCCCATCTGCCCGCGCTGGTAGCCTTTGGACGTACTGAGAAACTGCTTGCCGAAGGACCAGTGGTTGTAACCAACTGGCATGCCGACGGAGCTGTAAGCGTCCATCATTTGCTCGGCACTGATCACTTCTACCTGGTTAGGGTAGGTGTCCAGGCCGAACTCCGCGGCGCATTTGGCAATTTCCTCATCGTATTGCCGGATCAGCTCGAAGGTCCATTCCGAGCCGGTGGACACAGGTTCGCGAGCTGCCGGGCCTTCACTGCCAAGCGCATTGGGGCGATCGATAGCATCACTCATGCCGCTTTCCTCTCAAAAAGCCGCCGGAAGACCGGGTAGATCTCACTTGGGTCGGCAATCTGCTGCTGGGCAAAACTCTCGGGGAATCGTTCCTGCACTTGCTCGTATTCGTACCAGAGCATTTGGTGATCCTGGGGCGTAATCTCCACATAGGCGAAGTATTGCACCAGGGGCAAAATGCTCTCGGTCAGCAGCTTGCCACACACAGGGGAATCATCGTTCCAGTTGTCGCCATCGGAGGCCTGAGCGGCGTAGATATTCCATTCAGCAGGCGAATAACGAGAATCGATAATCTTGTGCATCAGCTTCAGGGCGCTGGAAACAATCGTGCCACCGGTTTCGCGGGAATAGAAAAATTCTTCTTCATCTACCTCTTTTGCGCTGGTGTGATGGCGTATAAAAACCACGTCGATCCTTTTGTAGTTCTTTTTCAGGAACAGGTACAACAGAAGAAAAAAGCGCTTGGCTGTGTCCTTGTGCATCTGGGTCATGGAGCCGGATACATCCATCAGGCAAAACATAACGGCGCTGGTAGCTGGCTTGGGTTGCTTCAGGTGCTGGCGGTAACGCAGGTCGATTTCGTCAATAAACGGAATCCGTTTCACATTGGCTTTCAGTCGGGCGATTTCGTCCTCGAGTACCTTAATCTGATCCTCATGGCTGAATGCCGCGTCCAGATCGGCGGGCGCCGTCAATAGGTCGGCTAGCTGGGCTTCCAGTTCGCGAATTTTCTTCTTGCGTGCACCGCCAAGGCCAAGGCGTCGGGCGTGGGCGCCGCGCAGTGATCGGATAACGTCAAGCTTGGCTGGAACGCCTTGGGTACTGAACCCAGAGCGCACATAGTTAAATGTTTCGGTATCTTTGAGCTTTTTACGCACCAGATTAGGAAGTTCCAGGTCATCAAACAGAAAGTTCAGAAACTCTTCCTGGGTGATCTGGAAGGCAAACTCATCCATGCCTTCGCCGTCGGGGCTGGCCTGGCCTTGGCCCTGGCCTTGCCCCTCTCCGCCCTCCGGTTTGGGTAGCCGGTCTCCGGCCACAAAGTCCTGGTTGCCCGGGTGCACCATTTCGCGGTGGCCGCCTTGGCCGTGATGGAACACGGGCTCATCAATATCTCGCGTGGGGATGCTGATGTTTTCCCCTCGCTCTATGTCGGTTATCGAGCGCCGGTGCACCGCATCTGAAACCGCTTTTTTGATGTGATGCCGGTAGCGGCGCAAAAACCGCTCCCGATTCACCGCGCTCTTGTTTTTGCCATTCAGTCGTCGGTCGACAATGTGGGTCATACCCATAATTCACACTCCACTTACACGTTCGGGGCTAAAGCTGCAGGCTAGGTTCCCCCAGCCATGCGGCTCCGCTAGTGGGACTTGCGAACTCGCAGGTACCACTCTGCCAGCAGGCGTACCTGCTTCTCTGTGTAGCCCCGATCGACCATGCGTTCGACGAACTGCTTGTGCTTGTTCTGATCCTCCTGGCTGGCTTTGGGGTTAAACGAAATAACCGGCAGCAGGTCTTCGGTGTTAGAGAACATCTTCTTCTCAATTACGCTGCGCAGTTTCTCGTAACTGAGCCAGGACGGATTCTGCCCCTGGTTATTGGCCCGTGCCCGCAGCACAAAGTTGACCACCTCGTTGCGGAAATCCTTGGGATTGCTGATGCCCGCTGGCTTTTCGATTTTCTCCAGTTCCTCGTTGATAGAGGATCGGTCGAGAATTTCGCCGGTTTCCGGATCCCGGAATTCCTGATCCTGAATCCACAGATCGGCATATGTGACATAACGGTCGAACAGGTTCTGGCCGTATTCGCTGTAGCTTTCCAGGTACGCAGTCTGGATCTCCTTCCCGATAAACTGAACATAATGCGGGGCCAGAAATTCTTTGATGAAGCGCAGATAACGCTCCTGGATTTCCGGCGCGAATTGTTCCTGCTCAATCTGCTTTTCAATCACATACAGCAAGTGCACCGGGTTGGCGGCTACCTCGGTGGTGTCGAAGTTGAAAACCTTGGAGAGAATCTTGAACGCAAACCGGGTAGAGAGCCCGTCCATACCTTCGTTTACGCCCGCCGCATCCCGGTATTCCTGGATGGATTTGGCTTTTGGATCGGTATCCTTGATGTTTTGGCCGTCGTAGACCCGCATCTTGGAGAAAACACTGGAGTTTTCTGGTTCCTTGATACGTGAAAGCACAGAAAACTGAGCCAGCATGTCCAGCGTATCCGGCGCGCAGGGCGAGCCGGCCAGAGAGCTGTTTTTCAGCAGTTTTTTGTAGATCTCGACCTCTTCCGTCACACGCACGCAATAGGGCACCTTGACGATATACACCCGGTCGAGAAAAGCCTCGTTGTGTTTGTTGTTGCGGAAGGTTTGCCATTCAGATTCGTTGGAGTGGGCCAGAATAACCCCGTCAAACGGCACCGAACCCATACCTTCAGTGGTGTTGTAGTTGCCTTCCTGGGTGGCAGTCAGCAACGGGTGCAGCACCTTGATAGGCGCCTTGAACATTTCCACAAATTCCATCAACCCCTGGTTGGCCTTACACAAGCCACCACTGAAGCTGTAAGCATCGGGGTCATCCTGGGAGTAATCCTCCAGCATGCGGATGTTCACCTTGCCGACAAGCGCAGAAATGTCCTGGTTGTTATCGTCCCCCGGCTCGGTTTTGGAGACAGCGATCTGATCGAGCACCGACGGGTACTTTTTCACCACACGGAACTTGCTTATGTCGCCACCATACTCGTGCAGGCGCTTTACCGCCCAGGGCGACATGATGGATTTCAGATAGCGGGAGGGAATGCCGAACTCTTCTTCCAGAATGGCCGCGTCCTCCGCCGGATCAAACAGCCCGAGAGGAGATTCGTTAACCGGCGAACCCTGAATCGCATAGAAGGGAACCTTCTGCATCAGGAACTTGAGCTTCTCTGCCAATGACGATTTACCACCGCCAACCGGCCCTAACAAATAAAGGATCTGCTTCTTTTCTTCCAGGCCCTGTGCCGCGTGCCTGTAGAAAGACACAATATTCTCCACAGCTTCTTCCATGCCATAGAATTCGGCGAACTCTGGGTATCGTTTGATCATTTTGTTGGAAAAGATGCGTGACAGGCGAGTGTCACGGGAGGTATCGACAAACTCGGGTTCGCCGATGGCAATCAACAATCGTTCTGCGGCCGTGGAATAGGCCGTTGGATCTTTCTTGCAGATCTCGAGGTATTCCTCGAGGCTGAACTCTTCTTCCTGGGTGCTTTCATACCGGTTTTTAAATTGCTGCAGTATGCTCATGGGTAGCCCCTCGCTCGCTGTTCTTCAGCTTTCAGTGCACGCAGTATCCCCGTTTCGATTACGGTCGCCATGGCGGCGATTCGATTTGGTTATGGGTGGATGGAATCAGCACTTTCGACCGGCCGCGATCTGTGTCGGGTTTCGGCCTGTTCAATTTGAGCTTAGTTCACGGTCACAAACTTGGACAGGCCGTTAGCAGTTAAGGTTCATTAAATTATGTTACCGCCGGGCGGAAGCGTTATCGTTTAGTCAGCCGGAAGACACTCTCTGTGGCGCCAACCAAGCCTTTGCGTTTGGTGAACGGGTGGTCGCTGGGCAGTGTGTTGGTTAGGATGTGCTCAATGTCGTAGTCGGCCGTATAGAGCTCGTGAACCTCGTCATCACTCACGTTAAACGGGGGCGCAGTAATCTTGGTGTTGTAGTCCAGAGTAATGAGCAGAATGCGGGTACCTTCGGGAATAACCGTCGTAAGGTGATCCACATAGCGCTTTCGCACAGACGGCGGAAGAGCGATAAGTGCGGCGCGGTCGTATACTAAACGGATATGCTTCAAATCGTCTGGCGCCAATTGGAAGAAATCACCGCACCAAAGCTGCAGGTTATCGTGCCGGAAGGTTGTGAACGGCTCGCTGGGGTGTACCTGTGCTTTTTCGCCAGCCTCCTCAAAGAAGTCCTTGCAGGCAATTTGGCTCAGTTCTACGCCAATTACGGCGTGTCCACGGTCGTGCAGCCACCACATGTCATGGGCTTTACCACATAACGGTACAAAAACACCTTCAGTGCCGCCGCCAGAAAGATCTGGCCAGTGGTCGTAGAGGAACTTGTTGACGGAGCCTTCGTGGAAGCCGATTTCTTTTTTGCTCCAGCGCTCGTGCCAAAATTCGTGTTCCATGGTTTCTGCTCTCTTAATTTGGACGTTTTATTCAGTCTACCCTAATCTCAGCGATTGTTGATGAAGGAGAAAAGTATGAAGGCCGTGTTTCTTGATGCCGCAACGCTCGGCAATGATGTAGATCTTGCACCGGTTGAGCGGGTCACCGGCAGCTTGGTGAAGTATGAAGCAACGCCTGCAGGCCAGATCGCCGAGCGGATCCGGGGGTTTGATACCGTGCTGGTCAACAAGGTTGTGCTCACGCGAGAGCATTTTGAGCAGTGCCCGGAGCTGAAAACCATCGCTGTTGTGGCCACCGGGCTGAACAATATTGACCAGCAGGCAGCCAAAGACCACGGCATTCAGGTGTTGAATGTAACAAATTACGGGCGCTCTACCGTGGCACAACACACCATGGCATTGATGTTGGCTCTGGCAACCCGCCTGCTGGACTACGACCGCGATGTGCGTGCTGGGCGCTGGGCAGAAAGCGACATGTTCTGCCTGATGAACCACCCCATTATGGAGCTGGAAGGCCGAACCCTGGGTATTGTGGGTTATGGCGATCTTGGTCAAGGCGTTGCCAAACGAGCCAAGGCCTTCGGCATGAATATACTGCTGGGTGCTCGGCCGGGGCAGGCGGCAGGCGAAGTTGATGGGCATCCCCGAATACCTCTGGACGAGCTCCTGCCGCAAGTCGATGTGCTCTCATTGCACTGCCTTCTTACCGACGAAACCCGCAACCTGATTGGCGCCAGGGAGTTGCAGATGATGAAACCAGATGCCCTGCTGATTAACACCAGCCGTGGCGGTTTAGTGAATGAGACAGCCCTGGCAGAGGCCTTGCGAACCGGCGTTATTGCTGGAGCAGGGTTTGATGTTCTGACAGAGGAGCCACCACGCAATGGCAACCCCCTGCTTGCCGGAGATATTCCGAACCTGATCATTACACCTCACTCCGCCTGGGCCAGCCGCGAAGCGCGACAGAGGATTGTGGAAATCACCGCGCGGAATCTCATTACTGTTAAGTAGGATGCTCAAATGCCAGGTTAGTGCAACGACCGTTTTTGATAAGGTGGTAACCTAAATAAATACCAAAAAAAGAGGCTTGGCTATTTCTCCGAAGACAATCCGGCAAGCAGCAGGTTCAGGGAGTAACTGTGTGGCAGCATTTAAGCACTTGATGCTGGCGCTTGTAGCGGTGGTTGTTGTTTCCGGGTGCTCCTCTCTTAAACACCGCAATCAAATGGCTTCGTTCAATGCCGCCTACGCCACGGGAGACTATGATGCTGCGCTGCAGGCTGTCAGTTTCAAGGTAGGCAAAGACAAGGCCATAGATTCTGAGGGCCATTTGCTTGAATTGCTGCATCAGGGCGAAATGTACCGCCTGACCGGTCGTTATGAAGAATCTACAGAGGCTTACGACCTGGCAGAAGAGGGCATGAAGTATCTGGACACAGAAGGGCTTCTAAAGAAAACCTCAGAGGGTTTTATGGCGGTTGTGGTGAATGACTCCCAGCGCGATTATGAGGCGCTGATGTCTGAAGCCGTTTTAGTTAACACCTACAAAGGGCTAGCGTTTCTTGCGGCGGGTAACAGCGACTATGCGCGCGTTGAGTTCAACCGGGCCAATGACCGCACCCGGCGCGCAGTTGATTACTTCCAGAAAGAGATTGCAGCGCAGCAGGCAACGCTAAAAAAAGAAGCGCGGGCAGGGGGCGGCAACGCTTCTATGGTAAGCAGTAGCCTCAACAACGAGGGTTTTCAGGCAGCGGTTACCAATCACTATGGCGAAGCGTCCAATTGGGCTGTTTATCCGGACTTTATCGTTCCCTCAAGTACCTACCTGCATGGCCTCTATTTTCTGGCAAACGCCACCGGTGGTAGTGACTATGAGCGAGCCGCTACGTCGCTCAAACGCGTGGCGGAAATGCGGCCCGAAAGCGCAGTACTAAAAGCCGATGCAGAATTGGCGACCAGCCTCGCATCTGGCAAACAGAGCCTGGTAAAGCTACCCCCGCAGGTTTGGGTGGTGTATGAGAATGGATTAGGCCCGGCGCTTCAGGAGTCCCGTTTTGACGTTCCTTTACTGCTAGCCCGTGAGGGACGACCCTCTCTTATATATTTTGGGATCGCACTGCCGCAATACACGGAGCGACCTGCCGTGCCGGGTAGTATCGGCCTGGTGAGCGACACCGGAGAGGTCATTCACACCGAACAAATCTCTGACATGGGTACGGTCATTCGAACCGAAATGAAAGAGCGTTTTGCCGGTATTCTTACCAGAGCCGTATCATCCGCAGTTGTTAAAGCTGTTTTGCAACGCCAGGCCGCAGAGCAGTTTGGACCGATAGGGCAGTTGGGCGCCTTGGTTTTTACCGCGGCAACCACTCAGGCAGATTTGCGGGGCTGGCAGGCGATGCCTAATCATTGGCAGGCTGCGCGGGTGGATCGCCCAGAGAGGGGAATATTGACGTTACTGGGTAACCGGGGTGAAATCCTGGGTGATGTGGACATACCACAGCAACCCTTCACCCTTGTGTATGTTAAGCGGCCGACGCAGCTGGCCCCGGCCACGGTGATCACTATGGATTTGCAAGGGCGCAGGGCAGCAACGATTGCGCGGTTACCAGCGCGCCCTGAGGCAGAGGGCCAGGTTTCGAGTAGTCAGTAATCAATACAACACACCAAAACCACGGGACGTACATTATGAAAACGTTATTGTTCGCCAGCTTGCTGGTGCTTGGCCTGGCTGGTTGCGCTACGCCACCCGAAACCAGCAGTTCATTGGTCGACAGGCAGGAGCTGAAGGTAGATCCAGACATTATTTACGCAGCAGATGTCACAGAACTCTTTCAAAAGCGTGTGGAGCAGCCAGGTGGCGGTAGTCTACTGCAAGTACAATTCGCGGTAGAGGCAAGGTCCGACGCCGATATGGCATGGAAAGTGACCTGGTTTGACGCCAATGGCATGGTGGTTCAAGGCGTTGGTGAAGGCTACCGAAAGGCCACGTTGCTGACTGGCCAAACCCGCTATTTCACGGCCACGGCACCCCATGAGCGCGTTGCAAGTTTTCAGTTACATCTTCGTGAACCCAGATAAAAGGAAAAACCTATGTTGATTCGCGCTGTTGCGATTTCTATAAGCCTTGCGGTTCTTGCCGGCTGTGCCGCGCCTACCCGCTACATTGACCCGGCTGCAGACGATGGCCCGGTAGCCATGACCATGGACTACCGGGATTTCGAAAAGGCTGCCACAGAGGCGGTTGAAGACATGCTGGCCAGCGGTGCCGTGAACAATCCAGATGGTGGTCGATCCATTATGGTGGTTAGTCGTATAACCAACGACACCATGCAACGTATCGATACCGATCAGCTCACCAAGAAAATCCGTGTTTCATTGCTGCGCTCAGGAAAGGTAGTGACCACCACCGCGGTTGGCCTCAATGGGGCAGAAGATGAAATGACGAAAAAAGCCCGTGAATTGCGTGAGTCTGATGAGTTTGACCAATCGGGTGTTCAGAAGAAAGGTACCCTGCAGGCACCTGATCTGAGCCTTTCCGGAAAAATTTTGCAGCGCAATCATAAAGTAGGCAAAGAGCAGCAGGTGGAGTACTACGTTCAACTGTCACTGACCGACCTTGCCTCAGGCCTGGCCATTTGGGAGGGAGAAACACCTATCATCAAACGTGGGTCTGATAAATCTGTTACTTGGTGAGAAGTCCAGGAAAGCAGGTGGCAAATCTTCCACCTGCTTTTCACCTTCCTAAAATTTAAGCCATACTGGAATCAATCGAACCAGAGCTTTGTGCAATTTCACAGCTCCCGTACAACAGGATGTTAAGTGGCTTCTTTTCAAGTTAAAGAACGGCTTCAGGCGGTTGAAACCTGGATACTGGCTAACCCTAACCCGCCCAAGAACTGGCCCTGGACTTGGCTATACCAAGTAGGGCGCTCTGCGTATGCCCTGATACGTGATGTGATCAGTGGGCAACTAACCTTGCACGCCATGAGTTTGGTGTACACCACATTGCTTAGTATTGTGCCGTTGCTGGCCTTGAGCTTTTCGGTGCTAAAAGCGCTGGGTGTACACGAGCGCATGGAGCCTTTCCTGTTTCAGTTTTTCCAGCCTATGGGCCCTCAGGGCGTTGAAATGGCCGAGCGCATTTTGGGCTTTGTGGACAACATGAAGGTGGGAGTTCTCGGGTCTGTTGGGCTGGCGCTGCTTGTTTATACCGTTGTGTCGCTGGTCCAGAAAATTGAGCGCTCATTTAACATGATTTGGCGAGTGCCAGAGATGCGTTCAGTGGCCCAAAGGTTCAGCAATTATCTCAGCGTTATCATGGTCGGGCCGCTGTTGATGGTGTCGGCAGTTGGTGTCAGCGCCGCCATTTTTTCGTCCTCAGTTGTTCAAGCGCTGATTGAGATCGAGCCGTTTGGCTCGTTAATACTGCTGGTTAGCCGCCTCATGCCCTTCTTCCTTGTGGTCGCGGCTTTCACGTTTGTCTATGTGTTTATGCCAAATACCCGGGTAAAGCTGCGCTGTGGATTTATCGCAGGTTTGGTGGCGGGGGTTTCCTGGCAGGCGGCGGGAATACTGTTTGCCTCCTTTGTGGCAGGTTCGGCTAAGTACGCCGCTATATATTCCAGTTTTGCGATTGGCATTACCATGCTGATCTGGATCTACCTGAACTGGATGATTCTGCTGTTGGGGGCAAGCCTGGCGTTCTACCTGCAAAACCCGGGTTCTGTTGCCAAGCGCACGCATGTGCAGTTGGCACCGGAGCTGCAAGAAAAGATTGGTCTGGCCATGATGTGGCTTGTGGCCCGCCCATTCAGCGAGGGTACTAAGGCACCGCAGCAGGAAGCCCTGGAGCAGCAGCTGCGTGTGCCAGGAGAAGTAACGCGTGGGGTTAGCGACAAGTTGATTCGTGCGGGCATACTCACGCTGGCGGGCCGGCAGGGCGATCAGTTGGTGCCAGGGAGGGCCCTGGACCTGATAACGGTAGGCGATGTATTAAAGGTGGTGCGCCAGGATGAAGACCGCGTGGTAGACCGATTGCCGCCGGTATTCCCTGCCGAACTGCTAAAAGGTGAGCGTGAGAACGAATCTACTACCTTTGCGACGCTGCTTAGGAATGAGGCGACTGCTGGGGTTAGCCCCGAGCCCCCTCGCTGAGAACAGCTTTTAGAGCTGCCCGCACGCGGCCAGTCTGCTCGGGGGTAAGGTGCAGGATTTTCTCCAGATCCTCCTCCGGCAGGTTGCGCTGGTGGGCATGGCGCAACACTTCGCGGCTGCCTATCACCATGCCGTCGATCAGGGCTGCCTGTTCTTGGTCTGGCGTCGGTCGTTCAGCAGACAAAAGGTATGCGTGGTATTTGGGTGGCAGGCTCCATTCACTGGCAATGAGTTGGCTGGCTATCCACTGGTAGCGGGTCAGTGCGTTTCGGATCAATACAACATCTGGCTCTTCGCCACCACGCTGAGCCCTGCATATTTGCTGCAGCTCCCGGCGAATGGTGATGTAGGAAAGCGCTGGTAGGAGCCCAACGGTGAAATGAGCGCTGGTATCTTCATTCTGGAGCTTGGCTATAAACTCCGCCGCGCGGGCGCAGGTAAGACCCCAGCGCCAGGCCCTCTGGGCAAACAGTGCCTCCCGGCTGTTACGGGCCGCCATCATTGGGCGCATAACCGCCGCCGCAATAACATTCCGTATGCCATCTATGCCCAGAACGAAAACCGCTTGATCCACCGACTCTATGGTGTGATCTCCGGTACGGAAATACGGGCTGTTGGCAACCTGCAGTATCTGATCTGTTAAAGAGGGATCCCCCAGAATTATCTGGCTGAGTTTTTGCCTGTCGCCTGACTCATCTGAAAGCGCTCTCATCAGCATGGGAAGCGTCATGGGCCGCCTTGGCAGCTCTTCCATTTTGTTGTTTGCGAGGCGGTAATCGAGTTCCTGAAGTGCACGGTCAGATGAGGATTGCTCAGCGCGCAGGTTAGAAGGGCCGGTGTCCAGGAGCCAACAAAAGAGGTTTTCTTCAAGCTGCAGCGCCAGCCTTTGGGCGTCTTCGGCTGTTCCACCTGGTTCTTTAGTTTCTGCACGATTGAACAGCCGTGCCTCAGTAGCTGGAGGGGGTAACGGTTTTTCTGTAGTAAAAAAGCCTGCTATCCAGGAAAAGAAGCCTGGCATCCGTTGCCTCCTGGCAAACCAGTCGCGAAAGTGTACGTGCCTGCATCTCGCAGTATAGAGATCCGCTACAGGCTTGCACAGGTAAAACCCCATGCGGTCAGCAAACTATTTATGCCAAAGCCCCACCGAACACAAAAACGAGTTGGCAGATGCCCGCTATAAGGCCAAGAGTAGCGCCCACCAGGATCAGCTTAATTTCATCCTCCTGAAAACAGGGGCGAAGCAAATCCTGGAACTCCTCAGAGGAGAGGGCAATCATTCGCTCCACCATAATGGACTCCACAGCGCGGGCCCTGTCGGTCTCAAACACTGGGTTGTTAAACGAAGTTTGTGAAATCTCGATGGCTTTTTCGCCCACCTGGTTTTTCAAGGTAGCAAAGCCGGTGGGGCCGAATGCCATCTGAGTCAGGGCTTTGCCCATGCCAGCGGTTTCATCCACCAACGGTTTGATGTGCTTTTTCACCATGTTGCGGGCTCGATCGCCTTTGGGGCCGTCTAGTATGGCGCCAATGATATTGCCGACGGTGAGAATCTCGTGGGTCACGATATGGCAAAAAGACTGAGCCACTTCGGGTTGTCGTTTAAGGAACAGGCCCTGAATGCGGAAGGGACCGATTTTTTTGGCGTGCAAGGGTCGAAAGATAACGTTCAGTGCAATCCAGTTGGTGGCCCAGCCAACCAGCAAACCAAAGAAAGGCAGCACCCACCAGCTCTGGTAAAAGTACCAGACGGTCATCTGAATCAAGCCGAAAAGAAAACCGAAGTAGAGGCCTGAGTTCACAATAAAGCGGAACTCCGCTTCGCCGCACTCAAGAAAAATACGGTTCAGCAGCTGTTTATCGACAGATAGCCTGTCAATAACCATGGCTTTGATATCAAGCAGGTCTTCTATGTTATTGGAAATGTCGTCTACCAAATTGTCGACCAGCTGCGGTGTGGATTTGCGTACTCGGTCGTAAACCATCTTCCGGGCGGAGGCAGGCAGGTTTTCCCAAAATGTCGGGTACTCCCTGAGCATCATCTCGTCGACGTATTCTTCGATGCGGGGCTCTACGGAGTAGACGATGTGGGTAGCGAGCAGTTTGGGGTCAATTTGTTCGAAGATTTCCCGCACGGTGCCAATTTTGGAAATGGTTGCGTCTACACTTATCGCAGCCATCTTTCGGGCTTTGGAGGGAATAATGCCCTGCCAGCCCAGCAGCGGTGGTATGCCAACAAACTCCAGCGGAAGGAAAGTCATTTTGATGGCGAGCCAGTTGGTGATCCAGCCAATCAGGGCCGCAATAACGGGAATACTGAGGTACTGCCAGAATTCTGGGTTGCTAAGCAGGCTTGTCATCCGGGATTTGCACTCGCTTTTTTGTTTGTGTCTGCGGATTGGAGCATGTGTGGATGGCGAGGGCCTGTCAATGACTCGTCAGACCCTTTGCAAGCGGCGGTGCGGTCTAGCCGCCGATATCCCCCCATAACCACTGACAAAGTGCCATGGCCGCAACCGGGGCAGTTTCGGTTCTGAGTACCCGTGGGCCCAGAGCCACAGGCAGAAAACCTTCCTTTTCCGCGAGTGCAATTTCGTCTGCCGTAAGGCCACCTTCCGGGCCGATCATCAGGGCTATGCTGCTTGGCTTGGCCATAGATTCCAGCGAGTGTTCGGTGCGGTGGTGCAGCACCAAACGCAGGTCGGCGTTGCGGCTGTGCTCCAGCCATCGCTCCACGGTCATTACCGGTAGGATCTCGGGCACCCGAGCGCGGCCGCATTGTTCTGCGGCGCTTATGGCAACCGACTGCCAGTGGCGCAAACGTTTGTCTTCCCGGTCGCCTTTCAGCTTAACTTCACAGCGCTCGGTGGTGAGCGGCACTATGCAGGTAGCACCCATTTCCACGGCCTTTTGAACCGCGTAATCCATGCGATCACCCTTGGATAATGTCTGGCCAAGGGTGATGCGCAGAGGCGATTCAGTAAGGTTAGCCACAGGTTTGCCCAACAGTACTTCTACGCGCTTCTTTCCCGCTTCTGTAATCGTAGCTGGGTAATCCTCGCCATCCCCATTAAACAGGCTTAGCTCTTGCCCTGGCTGCATGCGCAACACCCGGCCAACATGCTGGGCGGCGTTATCATCCAGATCCGCGTGGGTTCCTTCGCTCAATGGCGAATCGGTATAGATTCTGGGGATGCGCATGCGTGTTTACCTTGATCAGTCCCGAACGGCTATGTTGATGCCTTCGGTTGCAACCTGGGCCAGATGGCGAATCTGGTCTTCGGTGATAACGTAAGGCGGCATGAAGTAAACCACATTACCCAGGGGTCGAAGCAAGGCCTCACGCGTTAGCGAGTGCTGATAAACCCGAACACCCCGGCGTTCTTGCCAGGGGAAAGGTGTTTTCGAGGCTTTATCTTTCACCATTTCTATTGCCAAGGTCATTCCATGCTGGCGAATATCCCCAACGTTGGGGTGATCGGCAAGGTGAGCCACGGAATCAGCCATGCACGTTGAGAGCCGGCGATTGTTCTCAATCACATTGTCGTCCCGGAAAATATCAAGGGTTGCCAGCGCCACGGCGCAACCGATCGGGTTGCCGGTGTAGCTGTGGCTGTGCAGAAACGCTTTCAGGTTTTCGTAGTCGTCGTAAAAGGCGTTGTAAACGGTATCGGTGGTCAGCACCACGGAGAGCGGAAGGTAGCCGGCGGTCAGGCCTTTGGAAAGGCACATGAAATCCGGGGTAATACCAGATTGCTCGCAGGCGAACATGGTGCCGGTACGGCCAAAACCAACAGCAATTTCATCTGCAATCAGGTGTACGCCGTAGCGGTCACAGGCTTCGCGCAGCTTGGTGTGGTAAATCGGGTGGTGCATGCGCATGCCGCCGGCACACTGGATCAGCGGCTCCACCACAACGGCACAGATTTCCTCATGCTTTTCTGCCAATAGCGCATCCATGGCCTCAAATTGGCGCAGGGCATAGGCCTCGTCGGTTTCACCTTCTTCCTTGTTGTAGGCGTCTGGCGAGGGTGCAGTTAGCACCTCCATCAGCAATGGCTGGTAAGTGTCTTTGTATAAAGCTACATCGCCCAATGCCAAGGCGCCCAGGGTTTCGCCGTGATAACTATTACTCAAATTCACAAAATTCTTTTTGCTGGGTTTGCCCTGGTTTTTCCAGTAATGAAAGCTCATTTTGAGCGCAGCTTCGATAGCCGACGAGCCATTGTCTGCGTAGAAACACTTGTTGAGGCCCTCTGGCGTCACCTCGATAAGCCGCTCAGACAAATTGACCACCGGCTCATGGGTGAAGCCGGCCAGAATAACGTGCTCCAGTTCGCCGATCTGCTTCTGAATCGCAGCGTTGATTCTGGGGTTGGCGTGGCCGAACAGGTTGACCCACCAAGAGCTTACGGCATCGATAAACCGGTTGTTTTCAAAATCCTCCAGCCAAACGCCTTTGCCCCGCCTGATGGGAACCAGGGGGATAGATTCGTGGTCTTTCATCTGGGTGCAGGGGTGCCACACGGATTTTAGGCCACGGGCTGCGAGGTCGGCATTGCGCATAGAGGTTCTCCGGTAAGACGGTGGTTCTGAGGTCATAATTTATCGGCTGTTAACCTGAGGCAATAATACAGTTAACAGCGACAACTGACTACTGTGCCAATAGTCGTCGACCGGCTGGCCAATGCGCGCGATAGCCTCTCCCCCGACAATTCCAGCATCGTAAAAAGAGGCGTGTTTACTATGGAACTTCAACTGACGCACCCATATCAGGTCGGTATTGGGCGAGTGCTTGGAGCCTTCTTCGACAAGGATCACATCCTTGAGAAAAATGCCCTTCTGGGTGCCCGAAATGTCCGGGTGGCTGAGCTGGAAAAGGATGATGCTTCCGCAAAATTGGTGATTGAGCGGCAGATGTCATCTTCCGCAGAAGTGCCTCGCGTTCTTTCCCGATTTCACCGTGAGTGGAACCAGGTTAGGCAGGAAGAGCACTGGTTTCGTAAGAATGATGGCGAATGGCATTGCGAGTTTCGCGTGCACATCGAAGGCATACCGGCAAAGATCAAAGGCATGATGAAGTTGGAAGGCTCAGAAGAAGCCTGCACCAATCATGTAACCCTGAGCGTGCGCTGCGACGTGCCGCTGATGGGCAAAAAGATTGCGGCATTTCTGGCAGAGGACTCACACGCCAAAATAGAGCGTGAGTATGAAACTATTCAGCAGCTGTTATAATGTGGTTTCACGGATGAAAACGACGCAAAGGATGCGACATGAGCAAAGCAGTTGTGCTTCTCGGAGACTTGGGCTCTGATCACGAAGGTTTCCCGCCTACGCCGGTGCTAGCCGGCTCCCCCGATGTACTGATTGATGGCAAACCAGTCGCCCGAGTGGGCGATCCATTGGCGCCTCACTCCAAACCGAAACATCCTCCACACCCACGCGCCATTGCAGCCGGTTCTGGCACTGTGCTGATTAATGGTATGCCCGCAGCAGTGACTGGTGGTGCTATTACTTGTGGTGGTGTGACGATTGGGTCTGGGTCGGTGATTATTGGCGATACTCATGCGCCGGCAGCATTTTCTGGCGTGACGCCCATGGCATTAACCGCCAGGAGTGCACCTGCAGCCAGACAGGCTTCGTTGTCGGAGAAAAACACATCTGCTGCTGAAGCATTGAAGGCTCCCGGTCAAACGGGAACGCAGCGAGAACATTCCGCCCCTGTTGCGAGCCTGAACACCGCTGAGAAAGCCACTGGTGAGTCTGTCGTTAAACGGGATCAGGCGGTGAGCGAGCCTGGTTTCCACGTTGTTCGCCAACCAATGAGCAAAAATGAATTACTCACACTGCTCTATGGCGATGCGTCAGCAAAACCGGATAATTTTGAACGCCTGAACCCCGGATTAAATAACCGGGTATTGCCTGGCGAAATGATTGTGATTGCCGATCCCAACAGTCATGAATGCACGATCGAAGAAAACAACCTGATGGAAGTTGCCCAACAGGTAAACCAGGAGGTTCGTCAGTTAAGTGAGCAAGAAGCTCAATTCATTGTCGACCACTACGACCTGCTGGAAATGATGACTTCCAATGCCGCAACGGGTCTTGGTGTGGGAGCCACCATGATCGGGCAGCAGATCAAGAGCATCAACACTACGTTGAAGGAGCTGGAGGTTCTGCATCAGGATACCTTCCGAAAGCATGGAAAGCTTAGCCACCCGGAATTCTTTGAGCAGCGCCAGCGTTTATTTACCAAGCTGGACTTTGCACTTGGTAAAATCGCCAGAAAAGGGATGTCGTTAGATGATAGTCCGAAGCTTAAGAAAGCAATGAGGATGTCAACGAAGCGAATTGTACATGAGTGGAAGACTGCGGGGGTTGGCGGGATTCCGGGGTATGGTACACATTATGCAAAACTTGCGAGTGCGGCTAAGTATGCGCAGGGTGCCGGTTATGTGGCTATTGGGCTTGACTACTGGGCTATGGACCAAAGACTTGAGCAGGTCTGCACATTTGGAAGTGAGGAGCAATGTGAGGTCGCAAGGTATCAAGAGTATGGGCAATTTTCGGGCAGCGCATTCGGAGGAGCGCTAGGTTCCACTGCGGCGGTGGGCTGCGGCTTTCTTGGTATAGCAACTGCGGGGGTAGGAGGTGTTGCGTGTGTAATTATCGTGGGTGGGGTTGGCTCAGCTGTTGGGGGACAGTTAGGTGGAACGGTTGGACGAAATACAGGTAGTTTGATAAGGAAGATCATTGTTGAAGGAGAGTAGTGTGCTCACATTTACAGAGTATGCGTTGGTTATTTCGCTTCCAATCGGACTGCTCTCAATATTATTTATTGTGACTGTAGCGTTTCCTAGAATTGCTGAAATTGAACGGCGAATCGGAACTTCGGGCAAACTGATTGATACCGTAAGAGTGTATTTCGGCGGCGGGCCTATTGGCCGATGGATGCGGTCGCTTCATGTGTTTGCTTTTTTTGCGTTCAGGCGAATCCCCGGATACGGGCCGAAGATTGCTTCGCGTTACGGTGATGAACTCGAACCTCTTCCATTGGGTTTGAAGCTGTGGGTCACTGTGCCGAACGCTGTGTTTTTTCTCGCTGGCATCGTGTTCTTTTCGATTGGACTTTCTATGGATTATTGAATAATGCCACCTTACTTTCGTTATGCCTGAAAAGGAATGATTGCTTCTGCAGAAACGATTTGTTTATTTAATGGCACCAGTGTGAGCGAGCTTGGTTGGCGATGTGTCATTGGCCTGCGTCGTTATCGGAGACGGAACTGTTGGCCTCGGACGAGTTGCCGCGTGTCACCCTTAAAAAAAGAGCGGTTTTTGCTCGGAGATCCGGATGTGCCCTTGCCTAGAAGTTGGCAGGCCTGGCGTCTGATACCTGCATTGGCAATGTATGGGGTTCGTGCTGCTGTTATGGTGGTCGGAGTTTTCCTTTAGCGCTGCCTGGTGATTGGGGAGTCGGGGTTATTCTTTATAAGGCAGCTAAAAGTGGTTGATGCCAGTGTTAGCGTGCTGGAATATTCGATTCTGATTTCACTGGCTCTGTGCTTGTCCTCCGTGATGATTGCGCTAACTGCAGCTTTCGACAAAGTACGCCAAATAGAAGATTTAGTTGCGACCCCAGGCAAAGGCCTTGATGAGATACGGCGTGTATGGGGAAATGGCCCGATAGGGAGACTTATGCGCCTTAATTGGCTGTTCGGTTTTTTTACGCTCCGGTACCTACCCGTTATTGGGCCTCAGATGAAAGCAAGGCTAGGGGATGAGTCGCCACTTGTACCGATTAAGTTAAAGCTGTGGCTTTTTATCCCGATGAGCATATATCTGCTTTCAGGGGTCTGCTTTTTCGTATTGGGATTTGTTTTAGGGTACGTCTGATTGATATTAACTATGCGCGAAGTTATAACTGACGAAATTATCGTAATCGTGGCATACGTTGGCTATCTCAGCCTTTTTTTGGGCCTGATACCTCTACCTATTATTGTCACTATTGGGTTTCGATACGCAGCTCTGATCGAAGATCGCGTGGCCACTGATTCGGGCGGCATCGAAGCTGCAAGAATGTTTTGGCAGGGACGAGTGATTGGTCGTTTTTTCAGAAGCAGTAACGTATTTGCTTACCTCGTTCTGCGAAGTTTCCCCGGTTCCTTTTTTAAACAAAGGGCATCTTTGCTTGGGGATCCAAATGTTCCTTTACCGAGGCACTGGCAAGCGTGGGTGGTGATACCGGTGCTTTTTCTTTATCTGATGGTTGGGAGCGTACTTATCGCAAGCGCGATTACCAAGATGCTCTGATGATGACTTGTCAATTTCTGGACTCAAAGCCCACATCAAACCGCAGCGCCAAACCTGCCAGTCGCTTGTCAAAGGTCCATAGCCGAGCATCGGGTGTGATCAATGTGGATGCCAGCAAGGCGATATCTATCAAGCCGCACCCCAAGCCATAGAGCTTTTCCCGCTCAATCAGCGTTCTTATTTCGTCCAGGCTTGCCTGCGTTGCGGGCTGAAGTAAGCCAATATCACCCAAGGTTTGTTTGCGTGGTGCTGGCGGAGTGCCGCAGGCGAGTTCGGCGACCACCATGGGGTGGGTGAGGGCCCTGTCAGAGAGTAATAGGTCGGTGAGCACCGTGTTGTGATTGCGGAAGTGATCTACCCAAACCGATGTATCAACCAGTACATTCATTTCGCTGGAACGTCCTCATGGTGGCGGGGGATGGCCACCATGTCGGGCGCAGAACCACCCAAGGCCGCCAGACGCTTGGCCGCACGCACTCTTACAAACGTTTTGATGGCTTCTCGAAAAAGCTCTGCCTTGTCCATGCCAGGGTCAGCCATGTCCAGCGCCTGTTGGTAGAGCTCTTCGTCGATTGTCACGGTGGTGCGCATGGCAGCTCCTGATTAGAATTTTGATGACTAGGTGCATCATGTATAGCATCAAGAGGCGGTATGATCAATGAACCGCGAAGTTTCGCCTTTGTGGCCGCGCGCTATCTGTAAGAGGCAATGAGTGTCAAAAATAAAGCCCCTGAGAGCAATAAAGGCTCGCAGGGGCTTGTTCAAGGCAACGGGCATGTAATGTCAGTAAGCAGTCAGTGCGCCAGCACCCTCGAGAGAAACGCCTGAGTGCGTTCATTCTGCGGGTTATCAAACACGTCGTCCGGTTTGCCTTCTTCCACAATCTGACCTTCGTGAATGTAGATCACACGGTCGGCCACTTCCCGGGCGAAGCCCATTTCGTGGGTGACCACCATCATGGTCATGCCTTCCTTCGCCAGTTCGCGCATTACGTCTAGCACTTCCCCGATCATTTCTGGGTCCAGGGCCGAGGTAGGCTCGTCGAACAGCATCAAGCGCGGTTCCATGGCCAGTGCCCGGGCAATGGCTACGCGCTGTTGCTGCCCGCCGGAGAGATGAGTGGGGTATTTGTCGGCTTGGCTACCAATGCCCACTCGTTCCAGCAGGCGCTCGGCTGTGGCGTTCGCAACCGTTTGCGGCGCGTTTTTAACCTTTTGGGGCGCCAGCATGATGTTCTTTTTCACCGTAAGGTGAGGGAACAGGTTGAACTGCTGGAACACCATGCCGACTTCTTTGCGGATTTCCGCGAGGGCTTGCTGGTTGCCACCTTTTGGGGCCAGAGCCTGGCCTTCGACTTCCAGGTGCCCGGATTCGAACTCTTCCAGGCCGTTCACGCAACGAATGAGGGTGGATTTACCAGAGCCACTGGCACCGATAATAACCACTACTTCGCCTTGATTTACGGATAAATCGATATCTTTAAGGACATGCAGTTTGCCGAAGTACTTGTTCATGCCCTTCATTTGTACAATCTGAGTCATGGGTCAGGTTCCTTCAGACAGAGGCCAGTCCGCGCCGTTCAACCAGGCGGAGAATCAGGGACAGCGAGAGGGTGATGGCCAGATACATAATCGCGACCACAAAATACACCTCAAAGGCGGTGAAGGTGCTGGCAATGTAAACCTGGCCCTGGCGTACGAGTTCGCCCACGCCAATAACCGAGAACAACGAGGTGTCCTTGATGCTTACAATGGCCTGGTTACCAAGCGGCGGAATCATACGCCGGAAAGCCTGTGGCCAAATGATCGACCAGAATGTCTGAGTGCGGGAGAGGCCCAGAGAAAGCCCGGCTTCCGCCTGGCCTTTGTCGATGGACTGAACGCCACCACGTACCACTTCAGAAATGTAAGCGCCTGAGTTCAGCGCAATCGCGGCGATACCCGCAGTAAGAGGGTCGATAGGGCCGCCGATAAGATCAGGCAGCCCGTAGAAGATAAACAGAACCTGAACAAGAATAGGGGTGCCGCGAAAGATTTCAATATAGGCCGTTGCTGGCCATTTAAGAAACCATTTTTTGTTGATGCTCAGCAGCCCAAAAATGATGCCCAAGGCGAAGCCGATAACCAGGCCGCCAAAAGAAATCATTAAAGTGTAGGGTATCCCTTTGATAAGAAAAGGGATGGAGTTGATGGCTGCCTGCCAGTCAAATTGGAACTGGGAATCCACAGTGTGCGTCTCCGCAGGGGTTGGAGTCAGAAGTCGCCGGGGCACATGGCCCCGGCGCTACAAAAGAAACGGGCCTGGCGGCCCTTCAGCCTTTACATGCCTTCTGGCATTGGGCCAAACCACTTTTCATAGATGGTTTTGTAGGTTCCGTCTTCTTTCATTGAGGCGATGGCTTCGTTAACCTCGTCAACCCACTCACTGCCATTTTTCAACGCAATGCCGTACTGCTGACCTTCGTACAGCTCGCCAACGGTTTTGACTTTGCCTTCACCCTTGGTGCGGGCAAAGTAGCCAACGTTCGGGGCGTCGTAGAATACAGCGTCTACGGCACCGGACATGAGTGCCATATACATATCTGAACTGCCCGGATACGGTGTAACGCCGTCGTTTTCATCCAGATTCTTCTTCAGGTAGTCGTAGCTGGTGCTGCCAATCTTGGAGCCGATTTTCAGGCCTTCAAGATCGGATATTTCTGTAACGTCTTCGTTGTCTTGGCGAATCAGAATCCGAAGACCGGAATCGTAGTATGGGTCAGAGAAATCAACGATTTTTTCACGCTCGTCGGTAATGGTAATACCGGCAATGGCGATATCCACGTTGCCTGTTTGCAGGGCAGGGATAATGCCGTTGAAGTCCATGGTGTTGAGGTTGTAATCAAAGCCTGCGCGCTCAGCGACTTCGGCGATGATTTCCATATCAAACCCGATCATCTCACCGGTTTCCTGGTCCAACATCTCGAACGGAACAAAGCTGGGGTCGGTAGCCACTCGTAGAGTTTCAGCGCTTACGGTGCCGGCAGCGACGGTAAGTGCCAGGCCGGTTCCTAGTGTTTTCATCCATTTCGTGGTCATGCTTTCTCCTTATCTTTCTTATGAGGCTCCGTTTGCCTGGTAAGGCAGGCCGGCAGGGTCACTGTTGATGACTGTGACCCCCGGGGAGCATTAGTGGAACTGCACACGTACACTTTAGACTATTACTCATATGGGCGCAGAAAATCAAATGCTTGGCGCTGAGGGACGATGGAGCCTCAGAACGCGATCTTGTCCCGCTCACTAATCCCAAGGTTCTTCCAAATGCTGATACTCGGCTCAGCCTGGTTCAGAGTGTAAAAGTGCAACCCCGGCGCCCCGGCTTTTAGCAGCTTCTCACACATCTCGGTGATCACTTCTTCACCAAACTTTCGGATGCTTACAGTGTCGTCGCCATAGGCTTCCAGCTGCTTGCGAATCCAGCGCGGAATTTCTGCGCCGCACATGTCGGAGAACCGCACCAGGCTGGAAAAGTTCACGATGGGCATTATGCCCGGCACCACCGGAATGGTTACCCCCAGCTTTTCCAACCGGTCGATGAAATAGAAATAACTCTCCGGGTTAAAGAAGTACTGAGTAATGGCACTGTTGGCGCCAGCCTCCACCTTGCGGGCGAAGTTTTTCAGATCTTCTTCAGCGTTGCGGGCCTGGGGATGAAACTCCGGGTAAGCCGCTACTTCCAGATTGAAGTGATCGCCGCTGTGCTCGCGTATGAACGCAACCAGCTCGTTGGCGTAACGCATCTCGCCGGATGCGCCCATGCCCGAAGGCATGTCACCCCGAAGGGCGACAATCCGGTTGATGCCGTTCTCTTTATACACGTCCAGTAGCTCCGCAATCTCCGCCCGCGTACCACCGACGCAGGAGAGGTGTGGTGCGGTGGAAATGCCCTGCTTATGCAGGTTGACCACGGTTTCAATGGTGCGGTCCCGGGTGGAACCGCCCGCACCGAAGGTGACCGAGAAAAAGTCCGGGTTCACCCCGGCAAGCTGATCGCGTACAACCTGGAGTTTTTCCTTGCCCTGGTCGGTCTTGGGCGGAAAAAACTCAAAGCTGAAGCGGCGTTTGAACTGTTTCTGGGATTGCATCTTATTATCCGATCAGTACTTGTAGCTTTCTGGCTTGTACGGGCCTTCGACCGGTACACCAATGTATTGCGCCTGTTCCGGGGTCATTTTGGTGATCACGCCACCAAAGCCTTCCACCATGGCGCGGGCCACTTCTTCGTCCAGGTGCTTGGGTAGAACCTGAACATACACGCCCTTGGCTCTGGCTTCTTCCGGCAGGTCTGCGAACTTGCGCTCGAACAGGTGCATTTGTGCCAGAACCTGGTTGGCAAAAGAGCCGTCCATAATTCGTGATGGGTGACCGGTAGCGTTGCCCAGGTTTACCAGGCGGCCTTCGGAAAGCAAAATCAGGTGGTCGTTAACCGCTTTGTCGCGATAGATCACGTGAACCTGGGGCTTAACTTCGTCCCATTCCCAGTTTTTGCGCATGAAGGCGGTATCAATTTCGTTATCGAAGTGGCCGATGTTGCACACAACCGCGCCAGACTTCAGAGCCTTGAGCATGTTCGCATCACACACGTTCATGTTGCCGGTGGTGGTCACCAGAATGTCCGTGTTTTGTAGCAGGGCTCTGTCTACGCTTGCCTCGGTGCCGCTGTTCACACCGTTAAGGTAAGGAGAAACAACCTCATAGCCGTCCATGCAGGCCTGCATGGCACAGATTGGGTCGGCTTCGGTTACTTTTACAATCATGCCTTCCTGGCGCAAAGAGGCCGCGGAACCCTTGCCCACATCACCGTAACCGATTACCAGCGCTTTCTTGCCGGCCATCAGGTGGTCCGTGCCACGCTTGATGGCGTCGTTAAGGCTGTGGCGACAACCGTATTTGTTGTCGTTTTTGGATTTGGTAACGGCATCGTTCACGTTGATGGCCGGGACCTTCAGGGTGCCGTCGCGCAGCATTTCCTGCAGACGGTGTACGCCGGTGGTGGTTTCTTCAGTCACACCGTGGCAGTTGGCCAGAATTTCCGGGTACTTTTCGTGGAGCAGGGCAGTAAGGTCGCCGCCGTCGTCCAGAATCATGTTGGGTTCCCAGCCTTCGATATCTGCACCAACCGTGCGCTCCAGGCACCATTCGTATTCTTCGTCGGTTTCGCCTTTCCACGCAAATACCGGGATGTTCTGGGCTGCGATAGCGGCGGCAGCCTGATCCTGGGTGGAGAAGATGTTGCAGGATGACCAGCGAACGCCTGCGCCCAGCTCGATCAGTGTTTCGATCAGCACGGCTGTTTGAATGGTCATGTGGATGCAGCCCATGATGTTGGCGCCTTTCAGCGGCTGCTCCGCTTTATACCTGTTACGCAGGGCCATCAAGGCCGGCATTTCGCCTTCAGCGATGTTGATTTCTTTGCGGCCCCAGCCTGCCAGGGAAATATCGCGGACTTTGAAATCTTCGAAGTTGCTCATTCAGGTGTTCTCCAATTCGTTCTGGTTTGGCGATTGAAATCATCAATACGCCCGAAAATTAGTTAGACGCCAGCGGCATCTTTAAGCGCGGCGGCGCGATCCGTCTTTTCCCACGGGAAGGTGGTGAAGGTCTTGTCGCCAACGGTTATTTCTTGTGGCTCGCGGCCGAAGTGGCCGTATGCTGCTGTGGCCCGGTACATGGGGTGCAGCAAATCAAGCATGTTGGTGATGGCGTATGGGCGCAGATCGAAGTGCTGGCGTACCAGTTCGATGATCTTGTCGTCGCCAATCCTGCCGGTGCCAAAGGTGTTTACAGAGATGGACGTTGGCTGTGCCACGCCAATGGCGTAAGAAACCTGAATCTCACACTTGTCGGCCAGGCCTGCAGCAACGATGTTCTTGGCAACGTAGCGGCCTGCGTAGGCAGCCGAACGGTCAACCTTTGAGGGGTCTTTGCCCGAGAACGCACCGCCACCGTGGCGGGCCATGCCGCCGTAGGTGTCTACGATGATTTTACGGCCGGTAAGGCCGCAATCGCCCACCGGGCCACCGATAACGAATTTGCCGGTAGGGTTAACGTGAAACTGTGTGCCTTTATGCAGCAGCTCTGCAGGCAGTACGTTTTTCACGATCAGTTCCATTACCGCTTCTTTCAGGTCGGCCTGGGTAACGTCTGGATCGTGCTGTGTTGAAAGCACAACGGCGTCAATGCCCACAACCTGGCCGTTTTCGTAGCGGCAGGTTACCTGGCTTTTTGCGTCCGGGCGCAGCCACGGCAGAATGCCGTTTTTGCGGGCTTCGGCCTGGCGCTCCATCAGGCGGTGGGCGAAGGTGATAGGTGCAGGCATCAGCACTTCGGTTTCGTTGCTGGCGTAGCCGAACATCAGGCCTTGGTCGCCGGCGCCTTGGTCTTCTGGCTTCTGGCGGTCAACGCCCTGGGCGATTTCCACAGACTGCTTGCCAATAATATTGATGATGCCGCAGGTGTCGGCATCGAAGCCTACGTCTGAGGAGGTGTAGCCCACGTCTTTGATCACACCGCGAACCAGGTCTTCCAGATCTACCCACGCGCTGGTGGTGATTTCACCCCCTACGATGGCCACACCGGTTTTCACCATGGTTTCACAGGCCACGCGGGCGTGTGGGTCTTCTGCCAAAATGGAATCCAGAACCGCATCGGAGATCTGGTCGGCCAGTTTATCCGGGTGGCCTTCAGAGACCGATTCGGAGGTGAACACACTGTAGTCAGACATAGGTTTGCTCCTTTGTGAGCGTTTTAAAATCTAGCCAGTAGCGCTTGGGTGTTAAAGGCACCGGCGACATTGTTTTTTAAGTTGATCGTGAGTAGGTACTACTACCTACGCAATATCAAAGTTTTTTGATATGCCCGTGCAGGGCTTGGTGTATCCGGGTTCGGCTACCTCAGCGGCAAATGAGTTTTCCAGAACTCCCTTACCTGAATCTGAAACCCGTTACGCAAACCGATAAACAGTTGCTCACCGGCCTTCAGGCCCGCAGCCGCGGCCCAAGCGGTCAGCTCTTCTGGTTCAAAGCCAAGCCACAGATCGCCGCAGTTCTCTTTCGCCCAGTTTTGGTCGTGGCTGCACAGGTCGCTAACCACCAGGCAACCACCGTTGTTCATCAGTGCGGCCGCATCCAGAAAAATGTCTGCTGGGCTAGGTACGTGGTGCAGCACCATATTGGCCACTACCAGATCGAATGCATCCCCGCGGGCCAGCAAGGTGTCGGTTACACCTTCTATCAAATCAATATTGTTCAGGCGCTCATCAATGCAGGTGCGGGTGGCTTTGGCGAGCATGTCCCGGCTGTTATCCAGCGCCACAACATGCTCGCAAAGCTCAGCCAGCACTGGCAGAAAACCGCCTTCGCCTGGGCCAATTTCCAACGCCGTTTGCCACCGTGTCTTCCGTGTGCGCTTGCGAATCATGTCGGCTACAGGCGCTGCATACAGATCAAAAGCGGCAATCAACTCCTGCTGCTCCCGGAACTGCTCTGAATGCCGGGAAAAAAACGCCTGCGACTGATTCGCGCGCTGGTTGCGGATAGATTCAATCTTCTCCTGCAGGTGCCCGGGCAAAGGCGCGCGATCTACCGCTTCAAAAATCTGGCGAATGGTTTGGTCTGTGGGCTTTTCGTTATCCAGGTGCAGCGGGCGACGGTAAAAAATAGCGTTGCCTTCACGCTGCGGCTCCAACAGCCCTGCCTTGTGCATCACTTTCAAGTGGTGACTCATGCCAGACTGGCGCATATCAAACAGCTGGCTCAGCTCCAGCACGCCAAAGGTATCGCGACGCAGCACGCGCAAAATTTCCAAACGCAGCGGGTCGCCGCTTGCCTTGAAGATAGGGGCAAGTACGTCCACGGAGGATATTTGGTTAACGTGTGCGCTTAAGCTTGTCATGGTTGCGGAGTGTAAGTGGGTTGGGTTGTTCAATCAATAGGCATATCAAAGTTTTTTGATATAGATTTATCATTCTTTGAAATCAATCTCTTTCGGGGATCCGAGTAAGGATATTTACACAGAAGCGGCACGTCGATTTGCCCCGGCACACCGTAATCGGCGAAAATACGCGCCTCATTTTTAAACAGCTTTTTATTGCCCTGTTAAAAGCGCTGGATTACTCCCTATATCCCTGAAAAACACTGGAGAAACGTCAATGCCCTCTCGTACAGATCTCGCCAACGCCATTCGCGCGCTGAGCATGGATGCGGTTCAGAAAGCCAAATCCGGCCACCCGGGTGCGCCCATGGGCATGGCGAATATTGCCGAGGTGCTGTGGAACGATTACCTAAGCCATAATCCGGCTAACCCACAGTGGGCCAACCGCGACCGTTTCATGCTCTCCAATGGCCACGGCTCCATGCTGCAGTATTCCCTGCTGCACCTGAGCGGTTACGACGTTTCCATTGATGACATCAAGAACTTCCGGCAGCTGCACTCCAAAACACCGGGGCACCCGGAATACGGTTACACCCCGGGTGTAGAAACCACCACCGGCCCGCTGGGGCAGGGCATGGCCAACGCGGTTGGGTTCGCGCTGGCAGAGAAATCATTGGCGGCGCAGTTCAACCGCCCCGGCCATAACGTGGTTGATCACTACACCTACGCCTTTCTGGGCGATGGTTGCCTGATGGAAGGCATTTCCCACGAAGTGTCTTCGCTGGCAGGCACTCTGGGCCTGGGCAAGCTGATCATGTTCTACGACGACAATGGCATCTCCATTGATGGCAAAGTCGACGGCTGGTTTACCGACAATACCCCTCAGCGTTTTGAATCCTATGGCTGGCAGGTTATTGCCAATGTAGACGGCCACGATGCAGATGCCGTTCGTGCGGCAATTGAAGCAGGCCGTGCCAATACCGAACAACCCACGCTGATCTGCTGTAAAACGATTATTGGTTTCGGCTCACCCAACAAGCAGGGTTCTGAAAGCAGCCACGGCGCCGCATTGGGAGAAGACGAAATCGTGCTAACCCGCGAAGCGCTAGGCTGGAGCCACGGCCCGTTTGAAATTCCTGACGACATCTACAAAGCCTGGAACGCCAAAGAAAAAGGCGCCAGCGCTGAAAATGCCTGGAACGAGACCTTCGCGGCCTATGAAAAAGCCGAGCCAGAACTGGCTGCCGAGCTGAAGCGCCGCATGGCTGGCGATTTGCCCGCCGGCTTCTCTGAAAAAGCCCAGGCTTACATTCAGGAATGTCAGGACAAGAGCGAGACCGTTGCCAGCCGCAAGGCTTCCCTGAACACCCTGAACGCATACGGCCCGATGTTGCCAGAACTGCTGGGTGGCTCAGCCGACCTGGCTGGCTCTAACCTTACTATTTGGAACGGCTCCAAGGCCGTTACCAAAGAAGACGCCAGCGGCAACTACATCTATTACGGTGTGCGCGAATTCGGCATGGCCGCCATCATGAACGGCATCGCCCTGCACGGCGGTTTCGTACCTTACGGCGCCACCTTCCTGATCTTCATGGAATACTGCCGCAACGCCGTGCGCATGGCCGCACTGATGAAGCAGCGTTCTATTTTCGTGTTTACCCACGATTCCATTGGCCTGGGCGAAGACGGTCCCACTCACCAGCCGGTCGAGCAACTCGCCAGCCTGCGCACCACCCCGAACATGAGCACCTGGCGCCCGGCCGACGCGGTAGAATCTGCCGTGGCCTGGAAAGCCGCGCTGGAGCGTAAGGACGGCCCGAGTGCCCTGATCTTCTCCCGCCAGGGTTTGCCCGGCCAAGCGCGTGATGCGCAGCAGTTGGTGGACGTTGCCAAAGGCGGCTACGTGCTTTCTGACAGCGAAGGCGAGCCAGATCTCATCCTGATTGCTACCGGCTCTGAAGTTGGATTGGCACAGGACAGCGCTGCCAAGTTGCGAGAGCAGGGCAGCAAAGTGCGTGTTGTATCCATGCCATCTACCGACGTATTCGATGCCCAAAGCGCTGAATACAAGCAACAGGTGCTGCCAATAGAAGTCACCAACCGCATTGCCATCGAAGCGGCCATTGCCGACTACTGGTACAAGTACGTGGGCCTGGACGGCCGCGTTGTGGGCATGACCACCTTCGGTGAATCTGCACCAGCCGGCGATCTGTTCAAGGAGTTCGGCTTTACCGTAGAGAACGTGCTGGAAGTGGCTTCGGAACTGCTGGACGCCTGATGACAGCCTCCGCGCCCTTTCGTATTGCCATCAACGGGTATGGCCGTATTGGCCAGTGCGTGTTGCGTGCCTTATACGAAAACGGTTTTCGCGACCACCTGCAGGTGGTCGCGATTAACGAGCTTTCTGATATCGACACAATTGCGCACCTAACCCGTTACGACTCCACCCACGGCCGGTTTTCCGGAAGCCTTGCGGTGCAGGGGCAAGACCTGATCATCAACGGCGATCCCATCCGCGTGCTAAGCCACGCAGACCCGGCAGACCTGCCGTGGCGGGAGCTGGATATTGATCTGGTGCTGGAATGTTCTGGCGCCTATTCAGATCGGGCGACTGCCGAACGGCACATTCAAGCAGGTGCAAAGCGCCTGCTGTTTTCCCAGCCGGCGGAATCGGATGTGGACCGCACCGTGGTTTACGGCATTAACGACACAGAAATTGCAGACACAGACCAGATAGTGGCCGCAGGCTCCTGCACCACTAACTGCCTGGTGCCGGTGATCACCGTGCTCGATAAAGCCTTTGGCGTGGAGCAGGGCAGTACCACCACCATTCACGCCGCCATGAACGACCAGCCGGTGATCGACGCTTATCACCATCAGGATCTTCGCCTTACCCGCAGCGCACTCCACAACATAGTGCCAGTGGATACCGGGCTGGCGCGGGGTGTCGAACGGCTGCTTCCGCACATGGAAGGTCGCTTCAGCTCGGTCGCCTTGCGCGTACCCACCATGAACGTTTCCGTCATCGACATGGTGTTCAACGTAAGAGAAGCCACCGACGCAGCATCGGTAAACCAAGTGCTCAAAGAAGCCGCCAACGGCTCATTAAAAGGCATTCTCGGCTACACCGACGAACTGCTAGCCAGCTCCGATTTCAACCACGATTCCCATTCCGGCGTAGTGGATGGCGGCCAAACCCGCGTAACCCGGGGCACCATGGTAAAAGTGCTGTGCTGGTTTGATAACGAATGGGGATTTGCCAGCCGCATGCTGGATGTAAGCCAGAGCTGGCTGTCGCGCTCCTAAACTCTTTGCCAATAACCCGAAACAACGGAACCCAGATAATGGCCATCAAAAAAATGACCAACCTGAACCTCGCTGGCAAGCGGGTTCTGATTCGCGAAGACCTCAACGTACCGGTAAAAAACGGCGTGATCTCCAGCGATGCCCGCATCCGCGCCTCCCTGCCAACCATCAGGGCAGCAAGAGACGCTGGCGCCAAAGTCATGCTGATGTCCCACCTGGGCCGCCCGGAAGAAGGCGTGTACAGCGAAGAAGCCTCCCTTAAGCCGGTAGCTGAGCACCTCACCAACGTGCTGGGCCAGGAAGTGCGCCTGATTAAAGATTACCTCGGCGGCGTTGAAGTGGCCGACGGCGAAGTAGTGCTGTTCGAGAACGTCCGCTTCAACAAAGGCGAGAAAAAAGACGACGAAACCCTGGCCAAGCAATACGCCGCTTTGTGCGATATCTACGTGATGGACGCCTTTGGCACAGCCCACCGCGCCCAGGCATCTACCCACGGCGTTGCCCGTTTTGCACCAGAAGCCTGTGCCGGCCCGCTGTTGGCGGCAGAGCTGGAAGCCTTGGGCAAAGCCCTGGATAACCCGGCCAAGCCAGTGGTAGCCATTGTTGGTGGCGCCAAAGTCTCTACCAAGCTAGACGTACTCAACGCGCTTGAAAAAGTGTGCGACCAGATCATCGTAGGTGGCGGCATAGCCAACACCTTCCTGGCCGCAGCCGGCCACCCAGTAGGCAAGTCGCTGTGCGAGCACGAATTGCTAGACGCCGCCAAAGACATCGCCTCCCGCGTTAACATCCCACTGCCGGTAGATGTAGTGGTTGCCAGTGAGTTCGCAGAAGATGCCACGGCCACCACCCGCAACATTTCCGACGTTACCGAAGACGACATGATTCTGGACATAGGCCCGGAAACCGCAGGCCAGTTTGCCGACTTGCTGAAGAACGCCAAAACCATTCTGTGGAATGGCCCTGTAGGCGTATTCGAGTTTGAGCAGTTTGGTAACGGCACCAAAACCCTGGCCGAAGCTATCGCCCAAAGCGACGCATTCTCACTGGCTGGTGGCGGTGACACAGTTGCAGCCGTTGACAAATACGGCATAGCTGACAAGATCTCTTATATCTCCACCGGTGGTGGCGCCTTCCTGGAATTTGTAGAAGGCAAAACACTGCCAGCCGTTGCCGTACTGGAAGAGCGCGGCACGCAGTAAGTTTGTGAATTTGGATAGCCCCACATTATTTTGTAACTAGTGTTCAACTAAGGAGACAACCAAATGGCCCTGATTTCGATGCGGCAACTGCTGGACCACGCCGCCGAGCATGGTTACGGTGTGCCAGCCTTTAACGTAAATAACCTGGAACAAATGCGCGCCATTATGGAAGCCGCCGACAAAACCGATTCTCCGGTTATTGTTCAGGCCTCTGCCGGCGCCCGCAAATACGCCGGTGCACCGTTCTTGCGCCACCTTATTCTCGCCGCTATTGAAGAGTGGCCGCATATCCCCGTGGTAATGCACCAGGACCACGGCACCAGCCCATCTGTGTGTCAGCGCTCCATCCAACTGGGCTTCAGCTCCGTAATGATGGACGGCTCCCTGGGCGAAGACGGCAAAACGCCTACCGAGTATGAATACAACGTAGACGTAACCCGCCGTACCGTAGAAATGGCCCACGCCTGTGGTGTATCTGTAGAAGGCGAGCTGGGCTGCCTGGGCTCCCTCGAAACCGGCCAGGCCGGTGAAGAAGACGGCATTGGCGCCGAAGGCACTCTGGACATGAGCCAGATGCTGACCGACCCGGAAGAAGCCGCCGACTTCGTGAAAAAGACCCACGTAGACGCCCTGGCTATCGCCATAGGCACCAGCCACGGCGCTTATAAGTTCACCCGCCCACCCACAGGCGACACCCTGGCCATCGAGCAGATCAAAGCCATCCACAAGCGCATTCCAGATACCCACCTGGTTATGCACGGCTCCAGCTCGGTACCCCAGGATTGGCTGAAAATCATCAACCAATACGGCGGAGAGATTCCCGAAACCTACGGCGTGCCGGTTGACGAAATCGTGGAAGGCATCAAGCACGGTGTGCGTAAAGTAAACATAGACACCGACCTGCGCCTGGCCAGCACCGGTGCTGTGCGTCGCTTCCTGGCCGAGAACCCGGCCGAATTCGACCCGCGCAAATTCCTGAAAGCCACCATGAAGGCCATGAACGAAGTGTGTGTTGCACGCTACGAAGCCTTCGGCTGTGCTGGCCAAGCCAGCAAGATCAAGCCTATCAACCTTGAGCGCATGTTTGAGCGCTATGAGGCTGGTGAGTTGGATCCTAAGGTTAAATAAGACTGTAGTGATACAGCCCTGGGCGCCTGCCCGGGGCTGTGATTTTCCCTCCGAATTCCCCTCCCGATATTCTTCACCCGAATTAACAAAGTATTGCAAAGGACAACAGCAAACAGTTCAGAGATGGGCTAGTGTGGAAAGCTGTACGCTATAGACACACTGCTTGTTATGGATGACGGCCGATGACCTCTTCAGTACCAATACAATTTCTCTTTTTCAATTCTGGGTGCTTCGCTTTGTTACGCCTATTGGGTACGGCTCTGCATGTGGGTTATGCGGTGTTGTGCGAAAGAAAACTCAGAACGACTACCCGAAACCGTAAGGCGCCGACGATTCGGCGTTATTGCATGGTCCTACCCACGAAAAATAGACACTCAGTTATGCGCATCTGCGCTCGTATTCCACCGGGCTGAGATAGCCCAAAGTGGAGTGCCTTCTCTTTCGGTTATAAAAGATTTCGATGTACTCGAAGATAGCGGATTTGGCCGCTGCGATCGACTCGAA